>JACXTT010001797.1_pt1 | contig 35216 bp, 39 predicted proteins | sample 9270951 | NCBI WGS metagenome assembly JACXTT01 (sample SAMN15532306, study PRJNA645909) | rock metagenome | isolation source: weathered quartz diorite | place: Puerto Rico | collected 2017-06-21 | reverse complement strand
CGGGCACCTGTGTCCGGTGCAATGTAGCGCAGTCGGAACGGACCGATAGATACCGTGTGGGCAACTCCGGGATCGAAGCCGAACCAACCTTTGGCAGTTATGCCGGAGACGCCTACTTTTTCTTGCGACGAGAGAAACCCCGATACGGAGGCGTCCCTGTCAGGCCTTGCGTAGACGGTCGTCGTCACCATCGCGATCAGTTCGCATGGACCTGTCTCAAACACTCCCTCTCCCCCGGTCTCGACGAGCCCGCTGCGAAAGAGAACATACGCCGCAATGCTTGAGCACAGCACGAGCACAAGGACGATACCGAGAATTCCTCCTCGTGCATGCGGATTCATCGCCGCATTGTACCAGGAGCCGTCATGAAGGGTAGGTGAACCGTTAGCCGAGATCATCTTCTCGAACAAAAACCTTTCATCCGATTCTTAGGTGAGCGGATTTTTTCCCTGAATGATGCGTACGAGAAAAAGTATGACGGCGACGACGAGAAGAATATGGATGAACCAGCCGATGGTGTAGACGCCTATTACGCCTAGGAGCCAGAGGATGAGGAGAATGACCGCGATGGTTATGAGCATAACTTTTTCTTGTTAGGTTAGTAACTTATGCTCTGAAGTCTCTCACGGCGTCGCTAAAGGTAGCGTGAATTTTTCTCCGCGTATTAAAATCACCCAAAAAAACACGCCACACGTGGCGTGTTTTTTTGGCTTACGACTGGCCCCCTTTGCGGCCAGCGACGCTGGCGCGTTCGGGATTATTGGCGAAGTTGCCGGGATTGTTCTCCTTGCCCTGGCTTTTCCCCCCTTTGCTGGCGATTTTACGCTGTAACTCCTTGTCCATCGCCGCGAATCCACGTTTCTTTTTTCGTGAGTTGTGCGCCCCGTTTCCATGCATACGCTATGCTGTGCGGATAGGCTGGCCGCTAATGTCGACCATCCTCATCAAACCAAAGCTCCCATGAACGGAAGGTTAAAAATACGCCGTCACTGGGAGAGAGGCCCTCGTGGACCTTCACGAGAAGAAGGGTCTTACGTGCGCGCAGGCGCGGCGTAGCGTCGATACAGGGCAACCGTCGCCAATCCGACCACGATGCCGATGATCGCTCCCGCGAGAACATCGCTTGGGTAGTGGACTCCTGCGTAGATGCGGGAAAGCGTCATAAGGGTTGCGGCAATGAAAGCGATGGTTCCCGCTCGTCGATTAAAGCGGATAAGTACGGTCGCTATTGCAAAGAAAAAGAGTGTGTGACCGGAGGGGAACGAATAGCCACTTCCACCGATGAGTGGGATAAGTTGGTGCACGCCAGAGAGGGCTTCGAAAGGACGCGGTCGCGCATAAAAGAAAGCGATGAGCGGCTTGATAGCGAAACGCGCCGTGAGGGCCGCGACGAGCGCGAGCGTCACCATGTCACGATGTTCGCTAAGGCGTTTTGAAGGAATGTCGAAAAACCCCGCGAGTACGACGACCCAGAGATATTGAGAGTACTCTGCGAAAAAAATTGCGACGTAATCGAGGAAGCGCGACGAACCAGCGAGGTCGTTTATGGCACGAAATAGCGTAAGGTCCAGGTTCATTGCGGAACACAAGCGAGCTGCGAGCCAGGCGGCGTGGCGCAGTTGCCGGAGATGATGTCGCCGTAAGATGAGGTGAAAGAGCACGACATGCCTGAGTACTTACCGATACAAGCACTGATAGCTTCTTGAGGTGGTTGCCCCGGGATGCCTCTCGTGCTCTGCGAAGGCTGGCTTATTGGTGTTATCTGAGAACCCGACGCTCCCGCTCCCCCGGTCATAAGTGACACCGGTTTCCCCCGGAAACAGCTTGCGGAGTAGGGAAAATCTGGCGTCAACACGTAGTGATAGGTCGTCCGCACCTCTCCATCTATGACGACGTCGCTCACTAGTCCATGACATTCGTCGAGGTTCTCGGTCGTGAGGTAGGCATTCGCTGCGACCGTGCCACCGGTTATCGGAAAGCCGTCGAGTGCATAGCCGAGCACGGTCGAAACATTCGTGTCCTTAAAACAAGCCGAGAGCCCGTGGTAGTGGTACTGTCCGGTCCTCTCCGGATGGCCGCCACAAGAATCTTGCACCTCATGCGCGACGGCATCCCGCGTGTCCGCATCAAATCCATTGAAAAGCGGCACCCCGAGAGCATGATGCCCACTTCCCCGCCCATGCAGTAGGGCGAATCGCTGTACGCGGGATTTTCCGGAAGGGTCTTCAACAAAGACTGCGCTGAAATGGAGTTAGGGTTCCTATCGTAAGCATACGCGGGGTCGCTTGCGGAAATCGGGAATACCCCGGTTGTGTAGCCGACGGGGAGTCCATTCCCCGAGAGAATGCGACTGGCACCGGAGATGATGTTTGAAAATGTCGCATTCGGCCAAACGATTGCTCCGCGTACGGCAATCTTCTCGCTCGGATTCCAAGTACTTCCGTGGATCCACGGACCATTCGCCTGCGCGCCACCGCCTCCGCCCATGGCGCGACAGAGGTAGATGTAGCCCTTCTTGGGCCCGGAGGTGATGTACTTATAATCGCCAAGGGGTATCGCACCGTTACTATACTTGTTGTCTGCGAGTGCCAAGAGCTCGCTTTGGCTAAGGGGTGCGCCACCTGTTGCGCGATGGGAGGATGAGGTCTCGGTGGTTTTTGTTTGCGTATTCGAATTCAGTGTCGGCTGCAGCGAGGAAATTTTTTGGGCTTGATTATTTTGGTCGGTCGAAGCAGGTGCGGACAATTCATGCCGTAATCCCCAAAAAGCCCCTCCCAAAATGACGAGGCCGATAACGCCAAGCCATACTTTAGCCATACACAAAGTATACCTCTGCCGCAGCAATCGTGCGGAGCAACATGGGCGAGGTTATGCCGGCACTAGTGAGTGCTTGGCGGACTAAAACCCAAGCTCTTCGTCGACGAGGAGTAGGTAAACCTTGCGTCCGGTAAACGGAGCTTCCCGGTGAAATAGTAAGGTCTTCGAATGAAGCGTGCCTATGCCATGCGCCTTTTTCATGCGTGCATCTTCAAGCGGAACAACGTATTCTTTGAGGCGTTTAAATGCGGCTGCCAGATCGGGGACTATTTTCTGTTTTCCTACTACGAAAATCAGGTTGCTGGCATTGAACACAACGCCCGGAAGCTGGCTTCCAGAGGCAGAAGCTATGAGGAACTCCCCCTCCCCCGTGAGCGCATGTACGCTCCCGAGGTAATAGTCGGCGATCGATGCCTCCTTGCGCAGGCGCGCCTGCTTTGCCGGATCACTTTCTTTCAAAATCTCCTCGTGGAGATTGCGCCAGCTATGTTTGCCCGATTTCAGATAATCGATATACCCGATCTCTTCGAGAGTCCTCGAAGTGCCATTCATCACCGACGCTCCTGCCGGAATCAACTCTTTAATTTTTTCAAGCGCCCCCTCCCGACCTTTGATGAGCATCACTTCAATGTTACGTTCTTTGAACGTATCAATGAGTGACGTTGGCACGTTCTCTTTTTTTGATGCAGCGACTTGTGGCATATGCATGAAATAGAAGCTAGTAGAGCACTATATTCCACTAAGTACTTTACTTTGTAAAGCAGTTTCCATAGCCCCACAATAAAGACTTTACTTTGTAAAGTCTTCTATGCTAGAGTACAGCTATGACCAAAGAGACCTGCCCTATTACCAGGGTTGCCGAACTCCTTTCTGACACCTGGACGATGCTTATCATGCGAGCGCTTACGGAAGGACCGAAGCGTTTTTCTGAGCTTGAGGGCTGGCTTCAAGGAATATCGACCCGCACGCTTACCCTTAAGCTCATGCGCCTCAAGAAGCTCGGCTTAATCGCAAAATCAAAAGAGGGGATCTATACCGCAACGGGAAAAGGCAGGGGTCTCAAAGTCATCGAAAACGCGATGATTAAATACAGCGAGCTTTATTTGAAATCCAAGTAATCTGCTGGCCGCTCCGGTTCAGAACCCAGAGTGGTAAGACACTATAAGGATTCTTTGGAGACTTTCATGATAGCAAACTGACCCGTCTCGGTTGGGGTCATTTTTTGAAAATGATACGAATGTTACGACACTCAAGAGTTTTGCGAAAACCCGTCAAATCAGTTATCCACCGTTTTCAAAAATCTCGAATGCTTCATTTAGGGTCATTGGAGATTTTTGCGTTCTCGCCTGGCACCTTTTACTCGAACACCGGTTGTAGAATCCATTGCATGGCACCGAATTTTAAACTCTATTTGCAATATAGCGCGGACATCAGAAAGATTGCTGAATACGAGTGGGTTCCAGATCTTGACCCCGATGATATAGAAAGCGAACTGAAGTTGCGGCTTATCAACGCGAAGCTCAATTTCAAGCACAAAAATGGCGCAGCGCCGCGTACATACGTTCTTAGCATTCTCAAAAACGGAATAAAGGACCTCCGCCGCCGCGCGGGGCGTGATACCTACATAACCAATCGAGTATATCCCGCAGGATTGGAGCTGTGAGGGGCGGGTATTAAACTCCGATTTTCCGGCGACTACTACATACAGGAGGCATAGCGTCTCCTATTATTCGTTAATAGTCGTAACCATATGACTAAAAACACTGTCGCAGTCTCTGCGGATACGGCTCACAAACTGTGGGTCGAATATGTTCCCATTACCAGCCTTAAGCACGCCGAATATAATCCTCGTTTGGTCAACGATGACACGAAGAAGCCCGTGCGCGAGAGTCTTGAGCGGCATGGAAGTGTTGATCCCCTTGTAGTAAACCGCGCCAAGGAGCGCGAGAACGTCATTATTGGCGGCAACCTCCGCTTCGAAGTCATGAAAGATCTCGGGTACAAGGAGGTGCCGTGCGTCTTCGTCCACATTGCCGATATCGAAAAAGAGAAGGACCTCTGCCTCCGCCTCAACAAGGCTGTCGGTGAGTGGGATTACGACCTGTTGCTCGCCGAGTTCGACGAAGCATTCCTTGAGGCTGTCGGCTTCGATTCCGAAGAACTCGACAACATCTTTGAGGAAGATTCTACGGAGGCGGAATTCTCACTTGGGAAAGAGCTCAAAAAGCTCGACATCAAAACAATCGGTGTGCGGAAGGGCGACGTGTACGAGCTCGACGGTTCGCGGCTTCTCTGTGGGGACAGCACTATCGAAGAAGATGTGCTCAAGCTCATGTCCGAAAAGGCGGACATGGTTATGACGGACCCTCCGTATCGGCTGGACTACCTCAAAGGCAAGACCCGCAATGGCGAGCCAACGGTTGGGTTCGGCTCGAAGAAGAACCGTCGCTATCTTGAAACAGAATCATTGCCAGCCGATTTCACCGAGAAATGGATGAGCAATGTTGCGAAAGTTGCGAATAAGGACTTCTCAATCATCTGCTACGAAAACTGGAAGAACATTCGCGAAATCTGGAGTGAGATGGAAAAGCACTGGAAGGTGCGCAATATGATCGTGTGGCACTTGCCGAACCGCAACCAAGGATACGCGGGGCGCAATAAGTTCTTCTCCAAGCACGACATCGCGATGGTCGGCACGAGCGAGGAGTACAGCGGTCTGAATCTCGAGAACGAACAGGAGTTGTACGAGAACGAGTACCAAACGGCACTCTTTGCCATTGACGGCAAGGGCGCACACTGGGAGAGCTACGGCAAAGACAAGAAATACTGCCCGACCGATTTCATCGAGTTCAATGCCGCTGATGAAAAATCTTCAGGCCAAGCGATCATCTTCGGCGTAAAACCGATCGAGATTCTCGTGCCGTACATCAAGACGCTCACGAAGCGCGGGCAGCTCGTGCTTGAGCCGTTCGGCGGGAGCGGGTCGACGCTCATCGCATCCATCACGCTTGGTCGGCGTTGTTTCCTGATTGAGAAATCACCTGTGTACGCCGAAGTAATTCTCAATCGCTGGGAGAAGTTCACAGGCAAGAAGCGCGTGAAGATCGGCTAGTTTATGACGCACGGTGCCGATAAACGCGAGGAATTCCTCAAGGCGTTGGAGACCACGCCGTTTATCGGCACGGCCGCGCGAAAGGTCGACGTTACGCGCATGACCATATACCGGTGGATGCACGACGACCCGGAATTCAAGCGGGCCGCGGAAACCGTGCGGAGAGTGAGCCGGGAGGCCGTGAGCGAGAAGGCGGAGTCGAACATCATCAAAGGGATCAACAACGGGGACAAGGCGGACTCCAAATTCTTCCTCACGCACAACAGCAAGTTCTACAGCCCGAAGCTTCGCGGCGAGGAGGAGAAGATACCGCTCATGGATAAGTTCGACGACTATGAGGAATTCGGTCCCGACTACCAGATGGAAATCGACCTGAAGAAATTGCGGAGGATGTTCACCGGCCCCGACGGGAAGTTACTTGTCAGAGAGGCTTCGTTGAAGAAATTCCTTGACGAAGTTGAGAGACAGAGAAAACAAGACCTAATTGAAGCATTTTCAGACGAAAACGGGCAGATCGTTATTAGCAAAAAGACACTCGAGAGGTTGAATGAGAAATACGGGAACGAATTCAAAGACCCAACAGATCCCACCGACCAAGATACTTCTCCTCCGGATCCTGAAACTTCCGCATAGTCGTGTCTTTGCGAGCGCTGCCGTCCTTCTTCGGTTCGCTTAACCACCTCGCGTGCGACTCGCGAGCGTACTCGGCAACTACCTTACTGGGCACGACCGTGTACTCAGGATGCTTGTTGAGACCGTCGTCGATGTTGATAAAAACGTAAAAGAGATTGTTCGCGTAGTAATGTTCTCCTTTCTCGTTGAGAATCCATACACGATCATTACCCGACTTTGCCTTTACCTGGATACCTACAGATTTACTCGCCTCCGCGTTTGAGCAGAGGATGTCTACGCCTTTGGTGTTGCGAAGTGTGATAGAGGCGAGGTATCCACGACGCGAAAGTTCAGCGGCGACGTAGTACTCGCCGGAGACGCCGGTAAGGATGGTATTACGCTTGTTATTGGATATAGGGTCCATGTGGTGTTCCTAACTTAGATTCGGAGGCTTGCGAAGGAGGTTACCAACTCTTGCCTTTGTCGGACATTCGTAGCCTAACATTGAATATTCCATTTTGGAATATCCCATAACGGAATAGACGCTTATAGGTATGAGAAAGTCCATTCATACTGACGAGCGGGCTGTATTCGTGAAGCGACTGAGGAAAGCCCGCCTTGATGCGGGGCTGACACAAGCCGAGGTCGCTGACAAACTCAAATGCTCTCAGTCGTGGGTGTCGAAAGTTGAGCTGGGAGAATTGCGGGTAGAAGCAATATGGCTCAACAAGCTGGCGAAGCTATACGGAAAGAATGTTGAGTATTTCCTCTAAGCTACTCCGTTAAGGCCTCCTTCAACTTCCAATACACCCCATTCCCCAACGGCAGGAGTTCGTCGATCAACTTATAAGTCTCGTCTTGAGTCTCTGGATTCTTATGCAGCGTCCTGAAAATATTTACAAGGTCGGCGTCGACATGCATGAAGTGTCGACTGCGTGGGCTCACATCAAGTGGTTTGAGATAAAGTCGTAAAATCTCCAGTGTGTCCTTGGGGACTGCTGCCGCCAACGTCGGGAGCGAATCCATTAGCTTAATCTCCCAGTCGACTTTACCTTTAGATTTTTTGAGTGTTTTCTGAATCCTTCGGGCAAGTGCCGTTACATCGTCATATAAACCACCGGTTGTATCCATCCAGAAACCATATTCGGCAAATACATCCGGGTCATTAACGTATTCAAGCGTCCAATCCCAGAAGTCAATAAGCTTAGAAAGTTTGATCTCAGGATTTTCAGCGAGATTCTCCTTTGCATGATCTTTCGAGATCACATAGCGTCCGATGAATGATACAAACTCTTGATACCTCTTTTGGTTTGGAGTGCTCCAAAAAAGTTTGAACAGACTTGAATCAAGCGTGAAATCCTCGAAGTGGATGTACGCCAATGCCATATGAGTTGCTAATGCTTCGTCAAGGTCTGCACGGTAATTTCTTTTCGGATAAGAGTCAGGATTATTTTTGATTGCTCGTTCGTATTCACCCTGTAGCTGGACAAACATCTCTCGATAGAGACTACGAGTCAGATAACCCTCCCACGCCGCGAGATACAGATGAACCTTTTTACTGTCGCTCGTAAATATTTGCGGGAGGAGCTTTCGGACTTCCTTAACATCGCGGAAGTAGAAAAACGGTAGATAGTGTCCGTACATGAAGAAAATTGCGCCGGTATTTTCACGCGCTAAAAGATCCTTGTACTCTTGCAATACATCTGGAGATAGCTTCACTTTTGCGTCCTTCGCATACTTACGCCCATCCCACTCCATAAACATTACGAACGCTTGATATGCTCGGCCGCGAACCGAGTTAATGGCTATCGCGAAAGGATCGCTCACTAATTTCTCTCCGCCGGGCGGCGTGGTAGTCATGCCAGCCGTTTCAGGTTGCTCGTCCTTAGGAACCGGATCCGGTATGGTGAGTAGGTAGCAAATAATCTTGAAAAGATCCTCCCGGTTCTTATTGAAGGACTCCTCAGTGATTCCGTTATCATTTCGGAGATAATCCTGCAAAACATCTCCGAGGCCGTCGTGTACACCAATCCATCCTGCGAGCCAGGCATCGAAGTGCTCCCTTTCTCGCTTAGTGAAATCAAAAGACTCTCGTTGTCCTTCTTTCGTAATTGCGACACCAAGCGCAATAATCTGCTGCCAGTTTATTTCTGACACTTTTTCTCGATGCAAGCGAATAATCTCATCCACGCCACGGAAGAAGGAGTAGGTGTAGTGTGGATCCATTAGTTTTCTATCGAAAAACAAAGTCGCGTTGGCGGTATATTCACTCGTGCGTTCTTTCATTTGTGACCGCATTTTATCCGCCACCCCCTCTGCGTTTACCGGTTTTAGAAAATCTTTCCTACCGTCTATCTTTTGTAGTTGCTCCGGCGTCAAGCGGGTTTCTAGAGCTTGTACAATCTCCGGAACCGGCTTTCCCCAGACATCATCTGCCTCCTTGGGTGACTGCGAAACTATTGTGCCGGCATACGAATGACCTACGCTAGGCTCAGGCGTATAATTTGGATCAAGCGGCATCTTGTAGAGGGCTTCCACCCGCTGCTTCTGCGGTTCTGACAGATGCCTTTGGATACTGGCAAATATACCGTAGCCGTATGGGTGCTCTTCATTCACGTCAAGTATCTCAAAGGCACGTTGAATATATGCCTTCCGGTCCTCCTCGGACAGAACAACATCAAAACACCTTTTAAGAGCGTGATCGTATTCCGCACCGCCTGTAATTGGCCATAACATTTCTCGCGACTCTAGGCCCTTGAAAAATGCAGTCTGTAATTCGTCCTTGAACACCTTCGGACACAGACTCCAGACATAGAGCCGCAGTCGCCACATGGATCGACTATCCGGCAAACGTTCTATGTGTTCGTAGATCCGGCGAGTCTCTTTTGAATCGTTGCAGCTCTTACCAATAGAGCGATTCACGAGTGTTTTGACAACGGCTGCCAGTTCTCTGACCTCATCTCTATGTGAATAATGTCGGCCCTTGCCCAATTCAAGAGAAAAAAAGTCAACATCAAAGAGGTGAAAAATCTCACCGATTTCAAAAACGTTATCTTCTCGATCGCCAGTCCTGATAACGCCCGCGAGTGCATTAGTTGCGACCCGAAGAGCAGCATCTAGATGTTTATCATCAGAAGAGGCAAGAAGACTGAAAATGTCTGTTTCGCTGAGGTCTGAAAGGAAGAAGGGATTGTCCGTCGATATCCCATTGTTAATCTTTGCCAGCTCATCCTTTGAACGTGTCCGCAAAACCGCTTCCGCAAGGATAAGTATGCTGTCCTGGTCCTTGGCAACTGCAAGCGTCTCGAACATCTTTTGATATTCAAAAACCCACCTATTGAAAGGCGCCATAAGTTGAATCCATTGATCATCGCGGATTTTCACGACTACTCGTTTAAGTTGGTCGGCGGGCAATTTGCTCGAAATCCAAAGAAAACGATCAACCACTTCTGGATTGAAGTTCTCTTTAGATATGGAAGTGTCTAAAATGAGTTTAGTGACCTTCTGTGGAATTATCTCAGCCACCCGAGCCAAATAATCAAGCTCAGGCGTTTGATATGAGTATTTCGTGGGATCACTAGCTTTTGTCTTCGCCACATTCAGAATATCTCCGCGTACCAAGTCAAACCACTTTTCATCGGCTCTAGTATAAAAATACTTCTTCACGTCGAGGTGAATCTCAGTTATTTTTTTTACAGCCGTCCATGCAGCCTTCCCTGGGCCGTGAGCAATGTACTCATCTATCCTGTTGTGTAATTCGATCTGGTTCATGGTTCAGTACGTTTCTTTGCGATTTCAGAAATACGAGATAAATGTGAGAAGAAATCTTTTGCTCTCTCAATAAAAATATCGTCATTCACGCAGTCCTCGATTTTAAGCGAGCTATCTCTAAGAAATGCGCGTAGAGCGTGCAGTATTCCGGATGCTTGATGATGATCTATACTAGAGAAATATCGATACAGAAGCCAAAATGACGTTAGACTATCCTCCTCGTCTGTTGCAAGCCCTCCTTTTGCGTTGCTGTGGTTGTAGACAGAAACAAGGTCCCGCCTGAATTCATCTGGGCCACTCCACTCGTGGAATATTTCACGTAATGACGATGAGCAGTGTTCTTTCCACTCAGGATTGTTTTGATACTTTGTCCCGACGGCAAAAACCGCACCCAATAGCATGGTATGAGCACTTCTCGTTATTTGACGCTCCCGTCTCTTCTCTACTTCTAGATAAAAACTATTGAAGAAGCCCCCGTACGTGTCTACCTGCCGTCTTTCCAAACCAAGCGTATACAGTCCTCTGGCCAGCGGATCTTCCTCGATGGTGCCTGAAGGAGCGTGGTTATGTATTTCCACTTTCTCGATGTAGTCCCCACCCACATACTTACGCTGATCATCTCTTAACTGGCGACTAAACCAATTGGAGAAATCGAGTTTTTCGATTATTTTTCCAATCTTAAGCCAAGATGGTAGCTCTATCATGGGATATTTATGGTCTGTGTCATTTCGTCGCCATGTTTTTTTCGATGACTTCTCGATTCATTTCCCGGACTTTGTCCGGTTATCTTGCTTGCAGAGCATCTGGCAGTTTTCAGCTGTTGTTTTTCCGCCCTCATGCCATGGCGTGATGTGGTCGGCTTCCATTTCTGAAACGTCAAACTTCTTTTTGCAAAACGGACAGACGCCGTCTTGTCGCTCGTATGCCTCGCGCTTCATTTTGTCGGTGAACGCGCGGATAGAAAGTTCGCGCTCGTTGCCGGTCAAAACATACGGATAGATGCCGGACTTTTTCGTTACATCCTCGTCCTGCATTAGTTTCTTGACTTCGGTTTCGAGTTTGGCGGCATTCAGTTTCTTGTCTTTGAACTCATTGTATAGTTCACCCCAGTTCACATGCGCCATTTCCTTGCGGTAGTTGGGGAACGTCTTTCGCGCCCACCCAATTACGTCTTGGAAGTAAGTCCATAGTTTCTCAGCGTCTTTGTCATGCTGATGCTTCGCCATGTAGGCCGCAACCTCACCCTTGTTTATCCATGAGAGTGCAGTTTCCAAATACTCCTGTCGGATCGGCGAGCCACTGACGAGCGCCCCACCGTCGTTTGCCAAGTGATAGGCAGCACAGCCCGTCTTGCTGAATTTGAGTTTTGCGTCTGAAAGCCAAGGGCCAGTGTATACAGCATTGCGAAGCTCTTGGTCTGTTAACTTTTCGCCCGCGATGTTGATTGTCCTAAACCAGTCGAGCCGTTCCTTATCTGTGCCCTCACAGAAATAAATCATCAGCTCGTAGCTCAAAATCTGCTCTTGCTCCTCCTTGATGAGATTGTGGAAATAGCGGTCGCCGAGCGAGAAATCACCATTGACATACTGGCCGATGCTGATGGTGCGCTGTTGGCCGTCGAGCACTTCATAACCGCCGTCCTCCCGCACCATCCAATACATAACGTTGAGTGGAAATCCTTTCTTGACCGTATCAAGCACCGCATCGCGCTGTTTGTCTTTGTAGATGAACTCACGCTGGTACTTTGGACGAATATCGAGCTTACCACCATACGCTACGACGCCTTCCTCGGCGCTGTCTTTGTAGCCATTCACGACATCGCGTATTTTTATTTTTTGTAGCTCGATTTTCATAGCGTTTTATTTTTAATGACAATCCTTCCGTAATAACCCTTCGTCTTGATAATAGGCCCGTATTCCATTGTCGTTTTTCCGTTTGGCCTGATCTGTTTTGTTTTGGTCGCTCCTAGCTCTTGTCCAAGTGGACCAGAGATTAGTGCGCCTAGAATTGTAAATTGGTCGGGGCTGTATTTATCAAGGAAAGTAATTGGTACACCGATAGCGCCTTTATAGTCCATGGGAATATCAACAGTTTTGTTCACATTTATGGCGTCGTAGTTATCGTATTTAGGATATTCTTTTGGCGAATACTTTTTGTAAAGCACAACGCTGTCGTGGCGTTCGTCGTAATCGAGATTGGTAAACCAGCGCACACCTTTGACGCGAATATATTTGTTTCCGTCGCTGTCAACTCGGTAGCCAGCTGCGTTTAGCGGGTAGTCCTCCGGCACTCGGAACTCGCGGTCCCCACTATGGATACTTGCACCGAGCCATAGTTTGTTTGCCTTAATCAAAGGGAACACTTCTTTGTAGGTGACGGCGTTGATGTTGCCGATGATCAGGAATTTTTTGTTGTGTTCTACCAGTTGCGAAATGTATTCACGAAAAAGTGAGAATGGCGGGTTTGTCACGACGATGTCTGCCTCTTTAAGAAATTCCATGCATTCATCGCTGCGGAAATCGCCGTTTCCTTTCAGCGGGGTTGCTGTGTTCTTGTCGTGCTGCAGTAGATACTTCACATCATCAAGATTGATTGCACCGTCGCCGTCCGCGTCTGGGACCTCCCGTATTGCAATTTTAAACGGTTCTTTGCCGTCGGGTTTTAGCCCCTGCATTTCAAAAAGCGGCAACTGCCCACCAGCGATAGGCGATTTGACGAAGCTCGTCGTGATAAGTTTTTTCAACTCAAGCGCGTTGAAATTTGCGGCAAAGTATTTGAAAAAGTTGCTTTCGAACGGGTCGTCACAGTTGCAGTACACGACTTTGCCGCGAAACTGGTTTTTGTAGTGCTTCAGCTCTTTTTCAATATCAACGAGTTGAGTGTAGAACTCGTCTTTTTTCGCTTTCTTTGCGCCGTGTAGGCTTGTGTTCGCAACTTTGACTTTCATAAAATTATGAAAGCTCGCTTAATGCTTTCTCGACACCCTCAGGATCGACGAAGGAGTAGTACGCGCGTCGACCACCGCGTGAGGTCGCCTCTTTCTTCAAGATGCCAAAGCTAACAAGAAGACGCAGATTTGAAAATTTCGGTCCGCCCTTCTCTTGAAGACGCTGATATACCCATGCGCCAGCAAAGTCAGTGTTGTGAATCTCTTTCCGCAAATTCAAGCACTCTCGAATGATAGGGAGCCAATCAGGCCGCTCTACCGCGAGCCGTTTAACTGCTTTGTACCCTGAAACTGAATCTTCCATACCTACCATCATAATGCATCAAATGAATCAAAGTCAAATCGGCTCTGAAGGTTACCAACTTAGACGTTGGACTTCCTGGCGGGAGGCGTCATTCCTTTGGGTATATGGAAACCATAACCCGAGGGGCTAGAGCTCCAGGCACTTTCGTGCCGCAATTAGCAGTACCAGTTAAGTATGTACTCTACGCTCGAAAGTCGACTGAGGACACGAGCGAAAAACAGGCACTGTCCATCGACTCTCAGGTGAAGGAAATGCTCGAGATCGCGGAGCGTGATGGCATCGAGATCGTGGACATCCGGCGTGAAGCACACTCTGCGAAGGACTCCGGCCAGCGGCCTGTGTTCAATGAGATTCTCAAAGACATCCGCTCCGGACGGTTCAACGGTGTACTCACCTGGAACCCAGACCGCCTGAGCCGCAACGCAGGCGACCTCGGGAGTCTGGTGGACTTGATGGACCAAAAACTTCTCGTCGAGATCCGAACATACGGCCAGAAGTTCACAAATTCACCGAGTGAGAAATTTCTTCTCATGATTTTGTGCAGTCAGGCAAAGCTTGAGAACGACAACAAAAGTGTGAATGTGAAGCGAGGCCTCCGCATGCGCTGTGAGATGGGCTTATGGCCTGCGCCTGCGCCGACCGGCTACCTCAACGAGAAACGTGTCGACCGGAAGGGGTACGTCATGGTCGACCCCGACCGTGCACCAGTCGTTCGGCAGATGTTCGAGAAGGTCGCATACGAGAAATGGTCTGGGCAAAAGCTCTATCACTGGCTCAAGTTCGATATGAATTTCCGAAGCGCAACGAGCAATAAGCCTCTGACTTTGAGTAACATTTACAAAATCCTGCAGACGCCGTTCTACTTCGGACAGTTTGAGTACCCAATCGGGAGCGGCAAATGGTACACGGGCAAACACGAACCGATAATCACCCGTGAACTGTATGAAAAGGTGCTGGCACAACTCAAGCGCGACAGAATTGTGCGCGGTGAGTCCAAGGAGTTCGCCTTCACACGACTCATCACCTGCGGAGCGTGCGGCTCGGGTGTCTGCGCCGAGGAGAAGCACAAACTCATCAAAAGCACGGGCACGACTGCCACGTACCTGTACTACGGATGCAATCGCTCAAAGGATCGCGCCTGTAGAGCCGCCGGTTACATTCGCGAAGAGGAGCTTGTCCGACAACTCATAGAGCAGATAGATAAATTAGAACTCAATGAGCCGATAATTCGCAAGAAATTTGAGGAGGAACGCGCCCGAGCTAAGAAATTCCAAAGAATGTTCTTGGGGCAGCAATCACCGCAGCGTGTCGAGGAACACTTCGATGCACGGCATTATGTGAGACATGTCCTGACAGAAGGCGATGTTCTTGAGAAGCGTGAACTGCTAGGAACTCTTAAAACCAGAATCACATTAAAAGCAAAAAGATATCTCTAGAGAAATAGTCGGCCAACAAAAATCGCCCTGTAAGGGGCGATTTTTGTTCTGAATACCGGACTCACCGGATATGCAATAACGGAATAGTACATTCAGCGAATCGGCGGACCTTTGAGTTCTGAGGCTCTCCGGTCTCGCACGATACTGCGCTGACTGCTGCTGCGGGACTAGGGCTCGAACCTAGATTACCAGGGCCAGAACCTGGTGTCCTACCATTAGACGATCCCGCAATATAACGGCGTGATTCTAGCATGTCTTCGTCTTTTTTCTATCTACGAGAACGATAGTCTCGATGCAGTTTCAACAAAACGAACAGAGCGGTTAGGATCCAGAGTACGACCCACGCATGAACGATGGTCGTCGCATGCGGCTCGAGGAAGCGCTGGAGCGCGTTGAGCTCGACCGGGGGATTCCCCGCGAAAGATTTTTGCACGAGAAGCGTCGTGGTTGAGACATTCATATCAATAGCGATATACGTCCTTGACCGGATATCCGACGACAGGAGCTTCCGGTGGCTCTTTGATCCATTCGTTTCTGCTAAATGGTCTGTAGTCGAGAGCGCAGACATTATCGACATCGACGATGCGGTAGTACGGGCTGCCGTTTACTGAATTGTCGAATTGAAGAGAAATCCGTCTGGTCGACGAAGCGGCGCATTGCGGCCGATACCGGGCCCACCATTCGTACGGGTCGCAGCTGTGCTGGGAAAAATTTGACTCGTAACGTTCGTTCCGCACAAGCTCGTGTTTAGTCGAGCTTCCATGAACACCGACAAGACAATAGAAATCGTAGCAGCGCGTACCGAGCGGATTGTCCCACGCCTCAAGCCCTGAGGGAGGCAGAGGCCTCAGGTCGCTGTAGATAGTCACGTTCATGCGGCATTGATAATTCGCATCGAACATGAAAAATCCGTACCGGCTCCCCTCGAGCGTCATGCGACGATCCCCAGGGATGAGGAACCCGACAGCATGGAACGCGATCATGAGCCCGAGCACGAAAACGCCGGGGAGCGCACGTTTGTCAAACGGCGCCGGAAGCGGCCGATACATCGGCCCGAAGAGAATGAGAAGCGGCACGAGGGCGATGGTCGGGAAGAGGTATCCGACGAAAATCCCGGAGTACCAGTGAAAGAATACGAAAAATAGGAGCGCTCCGCGCTGCAGCTTTGGACGGCTCGATAGCAAAAACCAACACAGGACCACCTGCGAAAAGATGACGATGTTGGTAAAAATGGGGGTCAGCGCGTCGGAGAAAAGCGGGAGACCGGTCTTGAGCGTCGTAAATTCGGTACCGAGTACCCATCCGCTGTCGAATTTAATGGTGGCCGAGAGAAAATACAAGAGAACAAAGGCGACTCGTAAAAAATACTCTTTAAACGGAACAAAGAGGAGGATGGCGGTCAAAAAAAGATGGTAGTAGTACGGCGGCCCCGTCATTGTGTAGGCAAAGACAAGCGAGAACAGCGCCTGCCATAGGAACAGAATGACCATGAGTGCATGCGCGGCCGCCCATCTCCCTTTCCACATGCACCACACGATGGCGAGGAGTATCGCGTAGAGGAGCATGTAGAAAATGCCCTTCGAATAGTCGACGTAGAGATCGTGAAAGAGCGCATAGTTGCCGCAATCGGGGAAATACGGCCAGCACACGACCGCACCGCTTCTATATGCCTCCTGCGTGCCAGCGCCCGTGAAGAGCCAGATGGAGAAAGAATAAAAGAAAAAAAGGAGCATGGCTCCGAACATCCACTGGAGGAGAGGGGTGGCGCGTATTTCTTCTATAGAAAACAACCGCTCATACCCCTGCGCTATCCTCTTCCCGAACTCTTGCATGAGAGTAGTATAGCCCCGTTATTCGCAGCACGTCCCGCCATCGCGCTACAGTTCTGGAAGCCGAGCGCGACAAGGGCGAGAAACGCCGCATCAAGACGGCGTTAGGTGAAATGGATTATTTGAAGCCCGTAGTGCTCTATTTGCTCTTGGGTCCAATACTTTCGAAGCTCCTTTGCAGAAAGTTTAGAAACCTGAGAAACTTTTTTCTTGATTTTACGTCCTGTATATTCGCCTAATTTAGGATCCCACTCTCGCAAGATGAGCGTATCTCCCGGCTCAACTACAAAATCCTGGAGTCTCGGCTCATACGTCTTTTTGCCGGAGAGGACCTCTTCGAAGTTCCCTGGCCATATCCTTTTTTCTATAGTCGCCACCTCCCCAGTTTATCGCGAGCGCTTTTTGCGAGAAAGCGCGGCGGCGAGAAAAGCCGTAAAGAGCGGGTGGGGGTGGAGCGGGCGCGCCTGAAGCTCTGGGTGGAACTGAGTGCCCAGGAAAAACGGATGGACAGTTTTTTTGAGCTCCATGATTTCCATGAGAACCCCATCCGGCGAGACGCCGGAGAAAAGCATGTCGGAGCCGTCGAATTTCGCCACGTAGTCGGGGTTCACCTCGTAGCGATGCCGATGACGCTCTTCGATCATGTCCCTCCTATAGGCCTCCCGTGCTAGCGTTCTCAGCTTGAGGTGGGCCGGATAGACGCCAAGCCGCATGGAGCCGCCGTAATCATCTTGAGCGAGTTTCTTTTTTTGATCTTGCATGATGTCAATGACCGGATGCGTAGGATTGCTGTCGATCTCCCGCGTATGAGCGCCCTTGAGCTTCAATACATTGCGGGCAAATTCGACGACGGCAAGCTGCATGCCGTAGCAGAGCCCAAAGTAGGGAATTTTGTTCTCGCGTGCATAGCGAATAACCGCTATTTTTCCTTCGATGCCAGTTTCCCCAAAACCACCTGGGACGATAATGCCGTGGAATTTTTTGAGAGATGCGAGTTTTGCCGCACCATTTTGGAAATCTTTTGAGTTGAGCCAGGACACTTTCGCCCGCACACCGAGCTTGGCGGCAGAGAATTTAATAGCCTCGATGACGGATATGTAGGCATCGGAGAGGACGAAATCCCCCGTATCGAAATACTTGCCCACGATCGCCACCTGAAGCTCGGTTTTTCCGTTGAGGATCTTGGTGACAAAATTTTTCCATGCGCGGAGATCGGACTTGCGCCCTGCGGCCTTTATTTTGAGCTGTTCGAGGAGTATGTCTCCGAGTCCGTCCTTTTCGAAATTGAGCGGTACTTCATAAATACTTTCGATATCAGGCGCGGAGATGACATGATCGGCACGCACGTTACACCAGATAGCAAGTTTCTCTTTGCGTTTACGGTCGAGGGGCACCGCACTTCGTGCGAGGATTATGTCCGGCTGGATGCCGTAGGAATTGAGCTGACGTACGGCATTTTGCGTTGGTTTTGTCTTCATCTCGCCGAGCTTCCCGGGTACCGGCAAATAAGAGACCATGATGAAGAGCACGTCATCAGGGTGCTCCATCTTCATGATGCGTGCCGCCTCTATATAGAGAGCGTTTTGGAAATCGCCGATGGTGCCCCCAATTTCGATAATGGAGATCTGGGAGCCATTTTTTTTCGCAGCCTCCTCAATACGTCCGATAATTTCATCGCGTACATGGGGAATCGCCTCAACACACTTCCCCCGATAGCCGAGACTGCGCTCACGCTTGATAACCGATTGATAGACCATGCCCGAGGTCATGTAATCCTCGCTCGTGAGATCGAGCTCCATGAAACGCTCGTAGTTGCCCATGTCCTGATCGGTCTCAAGTCCGCTCCGAAGCACGAAGACTTCCCCGTGCTCGGTCGGGTTCATGGTGCCCGCATCGACATTGAGGTAGGGGTCGATTTTGACGGGATTTACAATAAAACCCTTCGCTTGAAGGATTTTGCCGATCGAGGAGGCGGCGATGCCTTTGCCGACTCCCGACATGACGCCCCCTATCACGAAAATGTATTTATGTCCCTTCTTGGTCATGCCGACGTTCTGCCATTGCTCCCGTATGCCTACACCTTAAGGTATTTTCGGACCGCAAGATAGCTTGACACTCCGCCGAGAATAACGCCGGAGAGCGTTATGACAAGGAACAGGTGGGCAAAATTCGAGGCGTAGTAGGAAAAGATGTTGATGCTGCCGAAAAAACGCTCCGTAGCTGGCCCCAAGGAAAGCGCGAGTGGATAGAAGAGAAGCAACGTCACGAGCGCCGCAATGAGCCCGTAGAGAACGCCCGCGAAAACAAATGGCCCGCGCACATACATGGTAGAAGCACCGACGAGCCGCATCACCGAGATTTCCTCGCGACTCGTATAGATAGCAAGCCGGATAGTATTGAAGGTAATGATGATGGAGGCGACGATGAGGATAAGCGTGACGGCGAGCCCTACTTTGTTGGCGGAATCGATGATCGAGGAGAGTTTGTCTATCGCCGATTTGTTTTGGAAGTAGTTCACCTTGTCGATGATCGGTGTGCCGTCCTTTCCGAGCGCCGAGCCGCTTTCTAGAAACTTCGCGATACCTTCGTACTGTGAGGTCTCTTTTGCCTTGATGGAGAGCGACGCGCCGAGTGGGTTGTTGTCGAGTTCCTGGAGCGCCTGGATGGTGAGCTGGTCGTCCTTGTGGCGCTCTTGAAACGTGGCAAGGGCCTGTTCCCGGCTCGTGTAGGTCACCCCTTTTACCTCCGGAAGCGCCTCTAGGTCTTTTTTGAGCGCGAGGATGGAGTCTTCCGGAGCTGTCGTTACGAAATAGACGTTCACGTCGACTTTGTCCTTAAGCTCTTGGAGCGACGCGTTGAAAATAGCTCCCAAAAACAAAAGCGACCCTATTACAAAGAGGGTCACGGTCATGACGAGGATAGAGGCGAGAGAGACGAACCCGTTGCGAAGGAATCCTATGAACCCGCCCCGTATGATGCGCTTTGTCGCCGTCCACATACCGACCCAGTATACAACAGTTTTTAGAGGACGTACGTGCCGCTCTTATCATCGCGCACGATCCTACCGCGATCGAGGGTGATGACACGTCTTCCCAGAGAGTCTATGACCCCTTTGTTGTGCGTTGTGAGGATCACCGTAGTGCCTAAGTCATTTACCTTCTTGAGAATTTGAACCACCTCGAAGGTATTGATGGGGTCGAGGTTCCCCGTCGGCTCGTCCGCAATGACGATATCCGGCTGATTGACGATGGCGCGCGCGATGGCGACGCGCTGCTGCTCTCCGCCGCTCATCTCTTTTGGGAAATTCCACATTTTATCGGCGAGATCTACGAGTTCGAGAACGTGCGGAACGTCGGATTCTATTTCCTCGTCGCTGCGCCCGGCGGCTTCCATCGCGAAGGCGATATTTTCGTAGGCCGTTTTGTGCGGCAGGAGACGAAAATCCTGGAAAACTGCGCCAATACGACGTCGGTACTCGTTTATTTGGGTCCTATTGAGACGGTGCACATCGACTGATTCATAAAATACGTTTCCGGAAGACGGCTTATCTTCCGCAAGAAGCATCTTGAGGAGCGTCGTCTTTCCTGCACCAGAGTGGCCGACGACGGAGACAAACTCTCCCGGAGCTATCGAGAGTGTCACATCGTCGAGCGCCACGGAGTTATCGGCGTAGACCTTACTGACCTTATCGAAATAGATCACAACTTAGACAGTTTACTCTAAATTTTTCTCTGCTTCAATAAATTTTTCTAGATTTCCTGCGAGCACGGAGTCTGGGTCGTGCGCCTCGACGCTCGTGCGGTGGTCTTTGACGAGCTTGTAGGGGTGGAGGACATAGGAACGTATCTGGTTGCCCCACTCGATGGACGTCGTCTTCGAGATTGATAGGCCCGCAGCCTCACGTTTTCTGTCTTCTTCTTGCTTTTTGAAGAGCTTTCCTTTGATGACCTCAAGAGCCTTTTCCTTATTCTGCGCTTGGCTGCGCTCGCTCGTAACGTGGACCGAAATGCCGGTAGGTTTGTGGACGGCTCGCACGGCGGTCTCGCGCTTATTGACGTTTTGCCCGCCGGGGCCTCCCGCCTTTTGGAATTGGATATCGATGTCGTCGGCGGGGATATCGATGTCGTCGGTCTTTGGAAGCTTCGGGACGACTTCGACGAGAGAGAAGGACGTCTGACGCTTACCTTGGGCGTTGAACGGGGACACGCGCACCAGCCGGTGCACGCCCGATTCGTTTTTAAGCGTGCCGTATACGTTTTTGCCCCTTATTTCAAAAGTCACGTTGCGAAAGCCTCCGTGGTTGTTTTGATTTTCCCCTAGAAGGGTGAGTCCCCACCCCTTTCCCTCGGAGAATTTGCGATACATGCCAAAGAGCATCGCGGAGAAATCCTCCGCGTCATCTCCCCCCGCTCCCGAGAAAATGGAAACGATAGCCTCGCCAGCATCGTACTTTCCTCTCCCCTCCAGTGCCGCTTTGAGCTCCCGAAGTTCTTTTATGGAAGCTTGTGCTTTTTCTTTATCGGCCCAAAAATCCGGCGCGGCCATGGCGGCTTCGAGTAAAACGATCCGTCTCTTTACGTCTTTTTCGTCCTTCATGTTGAGCCGAAGGCCGGAATCGAACCGGCGACCTTTCCCTTACCATGGGAATGCTCTGCCAACTGAGCTACTTCGGCATCGCGTATGCGACCTGAACATTTCAGGGAGCCACCTCCCGGGCTTGAACCGGGAACCTACGGTTTACGATACCGTTGCTCTACCAATTGAGCTAAGGTGGCACAAAACAATGAACATACTAGCCAATTTCGCCCGTTTTGCAAAAACATTACCTGCGTAATCGCGATGCGATAACAAAAACAACGAGACCTACGAGAATCACTTTAGCGCCAACGAAAAATGCGGCGCTGGGGCCGAACATTTGCCACACATAGCCACCGCCAACTCCCGCAATGAGCGCACCGAGGCCCACTGCCGCATTGAGAAGACCGAGCGCCCCTCCGCGCTCCTGCGTTCCCGAGAGTTGTGACGCAAGAGAGCGTTGAACTCCATCGGTAAGGGCCGGAAAAAGTCCTAACACAAAAAAACCGAGCGCGAGGCTCCAGGCGCTCCGCGCGGCATCTATAAAGAAGTAACTGGCGATGAGAGTTAGATAGCCGAGAGATATAACAATGCGAGAGCCCATCTTGTCACTCACACTGCCGGCGATAAAAGAAAAAATGGTGTAAGAAATGCTGTAGACGACGTAGAAGAGGGGTATAGTGGCAATGTTGAGTCCGAGCGACTCTGTCTTGAGGAGCAAGACCGCAACCGGAAGGGCCCCCATTGAGAGGATGAATACGGCGAGGAGAAACAGTTTGAATTTTTTTGAGTATCGGTCGAGTGAGCCGATAAATCCGCGCTTGAGCGGCCCGGTCGAGATCGCTGCATCGGAGATAAAAAGGAGCGAAAACAGCGCAATGAGGCCTACTCCAAACGAAGCCAAAAAAAGCGAACCGAATTGTCCCGGGAAATAGAGGAGAAGGAAATATGCGGCTAGGGGTCCTAAAATGGAACCGAGGGTATCCATCGACCTATGGAAGCCAAATGATCGGCCCAATTCTTCTTTCGGTGTCGAGAGTGAGATAATAGCGTCCCTTGGCGCGTCCCTAAAGCCTTTTCCAACACGATCGAGAACGCGCAGACTAAGCGCCCCGCCCACGGAAGCAAACAGTACATAGAGCGGACGTGTGAAAACGGAAAGTGTGTAGCCCGCAATGACCAGCGGCCGGCGCTTCCCGAGGCGGTCGGAGAGATTGCCGGAATAAATCTTAAAAAAATTTAAAGCAGCTTCCGCGATACCATCGACAAGCCCGAGCGACTGTGCGCCAGCATGGAGGACAGAGGTGAAAAAAGCCGGAAATACAGCGTAGATCATCTCGGAGGAAAAATCGTTGAAGAGGCTCGTCAGTCCGAGAAAGAAAATATTGCGTGGGAAACTAAAGATGCGCTTCATGCTACCGCGCGCTTGAGCTTGTCGCGGTCACGAGCGTTTGAACGCCGCCCGCGGTTTTGAAAATGAGGTAGGTGTACGTCGAGTTTTTGTCGCTATAGAGCGCCCACTCACGATAGCTGGCGGTTGTCGTGCTGACAGTCATATCGCTTACTCTTCTAAACGTATCCGGGTCCGCTCCTTCGAGAGCCTTGGTCGTGACCGTTATCACGCCCTCCTTTCCGCCCTGGAAGGATGCGTAGTACACATGCGAAGGATCTTTTGAGAAATACTGATCGATCCATATTTTCGCTCCCTCACGCTCTACCACAGCATCTGCAAGCGGAGGGAGCCAGAGATTTTTCGTCGCAATGAGACCAATCCCAATGAAGATGAGCCCGAGCAAAATAATCTGAATTGAGCGCATTACCACAGTATAGCGCGCTCCTTGTAGAGTTCTTGGCACGATGATAGCGTAAGACTGCGCCGGGGTAGCTCAGTCGGTTAGAGCGGACGTTTCATAAGCGTCAGGTCGACGGTTCGATCCCGTCCCCCGGCACAGCTTTAAGATCATGAAGCTTGTTGCAGAACAAGAAGCTAAACACTGGATTGATGAGGCGGCCCGAGTCGCCCGAAAGGCGCTATGTCTTAGGGCAAAGTGTGGCACCGTCATCGTAAAAGACGGCGAAGTAATAGGCGAAGGATACAACGCTCCTCCCTTAGACAACCCGATTTACCGGACCTGCCTCAGTGAATATGAACTGCCGAAAAACTATCGCTACGATCATACATGCTGCATGCATTCGGAGTGGCGCGCGATACTGGACGCGCAAAGCCGTAATCCACAAAAAATAAAAGGCTCCCGCTTATATTTTGTTCGGGTAACGGAGGTGGGTGAACCCAAACACTCTGGCAAGCCCTACTGCACCGTTTGTAGCCGCCTGGCTCTCGACTGCGGCATTGCAGAGTTTGTGCTCTGGCAGGACTCAGGTTTTGCTGTCTTTCCTACAGATGAATATGACCGCCTTTCTTTTCAGAACATTAAAGAGTGAGACCGTTTGAAAGACCTTCATTTTCTGCTACAGTGTCTGCGTTCGCATCGTAAAGATGCGGTGGTAGCTCAACTTGGTTAGAGCACCCGCCTGTCACGCGGGAGGTTGCGGGTTCAAGTCCCGTCCGCCGCGCTAAGTCAAAACCCGTCGGGATTTATTCCGGCGGGTTTTGGATTTTAGAAGCCGCGAAGCGGCATCGGGACTTGAAGGCCGGAGCGATGTTTCGCCAGCACGCGAAACCGCGAGGCAGGGTCGTGCGGCCATAATCGCGACGGCGATTATGGAATGCCTGACCAGGTCCACGCTACCGTCCACCGCGCAAATAATCGTAGATTGGTTGAAAAATGACTATCCGAAAGATAGTCCATTTTTGTTACAATTCAGTTATGGATAAAGAGGTATTGAAGCACAAATTGGCTGACGAAGGATTCCCTCACGTGTATGAATGGCATGATGACGCACGAACGAAGTACCCGGCGCATGTCCACAAGGACAAAGTCAGCATGTACATACTTGGCGGCGGACTCACGTTTCAGTTTGGTGATGAAGAAGTAACCCTTAAAGAAGGTGACCGATTTGATGTCCCACCTAGTAAGGAGCACACGGCAGTCGTCGGCCCTAATGGCTGCGACTTTTTGGTGGGCGAGATGATTGAGGGTGATTCTTAGGATAGATCGGGAATATAAATGCATTCCTGATTTTCACGTATTTTAGTTCCAACAGCGTCCACCAGGTTACGCAAAATAAAAACTTGAATTGGGCTTTGTTCGTTGACGCAACTCTATTTCCATCACATCATCAAGTAGGAAAAAGGAGCACAGGGGGTTGGTCATGAAATTGGGACTCATGCACTTTCGCGACATCCCGCATGGGATGCCCTACATCGAGAAAAACGACGATCCCAAGGAACCGCAGCACATTTATAAGAAAGGTTTTGGACCGGAGGATCCTCGAAAGGATGTCGGCGTCTTTTCCGACGAGGGACCCGTAGAGGTGATCTACCTCTACACCCGCTCAAGGACCCTTTGGATGAAAATTCCGATTCGGCGCAAAAAGCACGTGGACGATGGTGGGCAGAAGGAATTTCTCCTCATCTCTGACGAAGTGCTCAAAGAATTTAAGCGCGGCCGAAAGAAATACAACGGCAAAGCCTCGTAACCCGCATACACCAGCGGGTTACTTTTTTATTTGCATAAATCTCCCCTTTGGCTATACTTCTCCCATCATAGCGGGGTGGAGCAGCAGTAGCTCGCAAGGCTCATAACCTTGAGGTCGCGGGTGCAATTCCCGCCCCCGCAACAAGAACAGAAAAGACACGCTTTTGCGTGTCTTTTCTGTTCTCTGGTTTGTGGAGAGAGCGAGGCAACTACTTGCCTCGCGGCGGGAATTGCAAGGCGCAGGCATATCGAAATCAGCGGATTTCGATGCCGAGCCGGGGTCGCGGAATTTCGCGAGCGACGACGAGCGAAATATCCGTGACCAATTACCCCGCAATGAACAAAATCTCACACTTTGACGGATTCGAGTAATTTTGCTTAACGGCGCCAGTTGTTGCATATTGTATTCAATGAAGAAACTTCTTTTGGTATTCGCAGTTTTGCCTCTAGTAGCTTTTGCTGACGCTACTTTCAATAGAAACCTGTCACTAGGAATCAGAGGTGCTGATGTTGCTGCTCTTCAGCAATTTCTTACATTAAAAAATGTATATTCCGGACCGATTACTTCATTCTTCGGACCTATGACAAAGAGGGCTGTAATCGCGTTCCAAATTAAAGAGGGCATTTCTCCTGCGTCGGGTTATGTCGGTCCCCTTACGCGGAAACATATCAGTCAGGTTTCGACAAGTGCTGACGGTCAAAGCGCCCCCACGACAACGGCCGCAATACAGGACTTAGAGAATAAGATGAATATGTTAATTGCTCAGCAGAAAAAGGAGTTCCAGCCGGCACCACCACCTACACCACAAGGCCCACCGCCTCTTGTAGTAGCGGTAGCAAGTCCTCAAATTCCTGTGCTTCCTAAAAAGGTAATTTACGCAGTTCTTTCTAACAGCTCGGTTACCTTGAACACTACCTTTCCAATTGATTTCCGTTCAATACAGGTCGTCGCGTATGACCATTTTGCTAATGCAACCTCTACTTTTTCGTTGACGCCAAACATGACAGCCATTAGTGCAACGGTTGGTCATGACGGCATATATGATTATCTAGTTCCGATGGTAACGAAATTAAGTGATCTTATGTCGACTGTAGTATTCTACACCCCGACTTTTCAGATCTCCTTCAAGGCAAGCGACGGTATTTCCACAACCTCACATCCTTTCGTTTTCAATTCTGAATCCTTATCACCTCCACCCTATTTCCACATTTCAGACGTAGCCGGAACCGTCATAAATATAAACTTCTAGGCAGCATAAGTGTGGAAAACCAACTTATAAATCTTGAGCCACTATCGTCCTAGCTGTGTAACAAGAACAGAAAAGGACACGCTTCTGCGTGTCCTTTTCTGTTCTCTGGATTGCGGAGAGAGTGAGGCGACGGTGGGGCGGGATCGCGAGTTCGCGAAGCGAAACGTGTGACCAATCCCCGGTTTCTATATCAAATAATTTGCACGAAACACGTTCCCGAAGAGGTTGACAGCGTGCTGCGCGCGACGTCGGTCGAGGTGGTAATCGAGTCCGCCGTGCGCTATCTCGTTTCGTATTTTGTGCGCTTCCCATGCATCGTTGAGGGTTTCGAAATCGCTCGATTCGATGGACTTGAGCCGCTCCCCGAGCGTATCGCCGGGGTAGCCCATGCCTTTTAGCATATCGTCGAGCATGACATCCGCCTCGATGATGGCCTGGCGCCAGTCGTTCTCATTGAGCGAAGACATGAGCGCCTCTACCCGTTGCCAACGAGGGTCGTGCCTTTCCCGCGGAGACTCGACTAGGGGCACGTATCCATACTTTTTCACTTCATCCCGACGGATGGCCCTCAGACGCACATAGGAATATATGGCGACGGAAAGGAAAAGGAGGCTGATGAACGTGGAGAAAAAAGAAAACGTCTTCCAAATGGCCCGAATGTGTTCGGGCGCGGCGACGATATGCGCTCCCGTAAAAAAGTTGTAAATCAGGAGAAAAAAATACTCGAGATTGAGGAACGTTATCTCATTCATTTCGCTCTCTAGTATACGACACCAAGCACCCGTCTTCAGCGGACCTGTTCAAAATCTATCCCGGCCGCAAACAAAGATCCTTCTCCTCCCTGCGGTGCCGTGAATTGAATGCCAAGCGGCACGTCCTGGCCGTCCCGGGAGACTACTCCGGAAGGCACTGACATAGCGGGAAGCCCTGTGAGGTTTGCGGGGACGGTAAAAATATCTTCGAGGTAGAGAGAAAGTGGGTCCTGTTTCGCCCCAACCTTAAAGGAAGGTCCCGGGGTCGTTGGCGTCACAATGAGGTCGACATCCTCAAATGCGTTTTGATACTCCCTTGCGATGACGCGCCGGAGTGCATCAGCTTTTCGATAGTATGCATCGTAATAGCCGGCCGACAGAACATAAGTCCCGAGAATGATGCGACGCCGAACTTCCGGGCCGAACCCAAAGCCGCGGGTCTTGAGATATTCGTCGAGCATATCCTTCCCGTCCCGGCGGAGCCCGTAGCGTACGCCATCAAAGCGCGCAAGGTTCGTCGACGCCTCGGCCGGCATCACTATATAGTAGACCGGGAGCGCATAGGTGACGCTCGGGAGTTTGATGTCTTTAATCCTATAGCCGGCATTCTCCATTTTTTTGACCGCGGAATCGAACACCGCACGTGCATCGGTTTCCATTCCTTCTCCCAAAAAATGGTACGGGATTCCAATGGTCATCGGCTTTCCGCCTTTTGGATAAAGCTCCGGTGGCGTGTTGGTCGAGTCAAGACTGTCGCGACCACGCATGACATCGAAAAGGACCTGGACATCAGAAACGCTTTTTCCTATCGGACCGATCTGGTCGAGCGAGGAGCCCATGGCGATAAGCCCATAGCGGGAAATGGCGCCATAGGTCGGCTTGAGCCCCACGACCCCGCAAAACGAGCTCGGCTGCCGCACCGAGCCGCCCGTATCTGAGCCAAGCGCGGCGCACGCCCCGCCCATGGCGACGGCTGCAGCGGACCCTCCGGAAGAGCCGCCGGCTACGCGAGTTTCGTCGTGGGGATTTTTGGTCGCGCCATAGGCGGAATTTTCCGTTGAGCCGCCCATCGCGAATTCGTCCATATTGGTGCGGCCCACAAATACCGCTCCGGAAGCTCTGAGTTTCCCTATCGCGCTCGCGTCGTAGCTTGCGACATAGCCTTCGAGGATCTTCGATGCCGCCCCGACACGACGCCCTTCGATGAGGATGTTGTCTTTTATCGCAAGCGGGACCCCAAGTACCGCGCCGCTCTCTCCCGAAGCGATTCTCGCATCGGCGGCCTTCGCCTGCGCAAGTGCGTCATCAAATACTTCCAGGTATGCGTTTACCTGTCCGTTCCTTTTTTCGACTACTTCGAGGAGCTGTCGGGTGAGTTCTTCCGAGGAAATTTCCCGTGCATGGAGAAGCTCGCGGACTTTGGTAAGCGAAAGCCCTTGTAATTCTTTCATGAGCGGGTGATTATCTTCCTTACCTTGAAATACCTGCCCTCTCGCTTCGGGGCCGCGGAAAGGAGCTTCTCTGAAAAGGCTCCGCGCGGATACGGATCGATGTCGTCACGCATGACGTTGCGGAGCGACGGTTTGTCTTCCTCAGTGCCCGTAGGTGCCCTTTGCACCTGGTCGACGAAAGAGACTATGGAGGAAAGCTCCTTGGCGAGCTTTTCCGTCTCGGCTTTCCCGAGCTCGATGCGCGCGAGGGCGGCGAGCTTTTTAACGTCATCGGTTCCGAACATAGCGTTATGCTAGCACTTTTAGAGCTGAAACAAAGAGCTCCGCACTAGTGCGGAGCTCTATGAAGCCTGTCAAGTGTCTCGGGTGTCGAATCGACCGACGAGTCTCTTGCCCCGAGTGGCAACTACCCGCAGGCCAGTACGGAGCTTATCCGTGAGAGCCGTAACCCACAGAATGAGTGCAACAAGCCCAACGAGCAGGTACAGGAGGAGAATATTCACTTCGCCCTCCGAAGATCCATATCCGCGCATATGCATGGCGGGCCTCCCTTTCTTTCTCTACCTAATCAGAACCGCCGCCGCTAGGCAACAAGCCTCTTAAATGCCCCTTCGTCGATGATGGGAACATTGAGCTGCCGGGCCTTGTCAAGCTTGCTTCCCGGCTCCTCTCCTGCAAGGACATAATCGGTATTTTTTGAAACCGAGGCGCTCACTTCGCCACCTTCGCGTCGGATGATATCTTTGGCTTCGTCGCGAGAGAGCGTGGGGAGCGTTCCGGTGAGCACGAATGTTTTCCCCGCGAGCTTACCGCCGCGGCGACGGCCAATGACGCCGCGGCGCACGCGTACGTGCTTGAGGAGATTTTTAACGAGCCCGCGATTCTGTTTTTCCGAAAACCACGCGATGATTGATTCCGCGACCACGTCGCCGACTCCCTCAACACTCAGGAGCTCCTCTTTCGAAGAGCCTGCGAGTTTCTCAATTGAATCGAATTTCTCAGAGAGATCATAGGCGGTTTCCTCGCCCACTTGCGGAATAGAGAGTCCGATAATGAGGCGCGGCAGAGTTGTCGTCGAGGCGCCCTGTATAGCCTTGAAGAGATTTTGAATTGATTTCTCCTTAAAATGCGGCAGCAGCGCCAAATCTCCCTCGGTGAGTGAAAAAATCTCAGCGGCGCTCGCGATGAGCTGATGCTCGAGAAGCGCATCGATAATTTTGGGGCCGAGGCCGTCGATATCGAAAGCGTGCTTGCCGACGAAGTGATAGAGCTGGCGGCGAAACTGGGCGTAGGAATTTTTATTCTTGCAGCGCCACGCGGCCTGGCCGGGAATGCGCTCAACACGGCCGTCACCTCCGCACTCCTGGACGTGAGTTGGAAATTTGTACGCTTTCTCTTTCCCGGTGCGCAAGTCTTTGACGACTGAAACGATGTCGGGAATGACATCCCCAGCCTTCTGCAGCACGACGGTGTCTCCGACGCGCACATCAAGTCGTCGTATCTCATCCTCATTGTGAAGAGTCGCGCGCGATACCACCGAGCCCGCGACCGATACCGGACGCAGGTGGGCGACCGGCGTGAGGACACCGGTGCGACCTATTTGGAGCACGATATCCTCGACGACGGTCGTCACTTGCTCTGCAGGGAACTTCCACGCTATCGCGAAACGCGGCGCTTTACCGGTGTAGCCGAGACGCTCCTGAAGCGGGCGCTCATTGACTTTCACGACGATGCCGTCTATCCAGTAGCCTTGTTTGCGGCCTTTTTTCTCCCACTCGTTGTAAAACGCGATGACCTCATCGATATCGTGCGCGAGCTTAAAGTGCCTATTCACCTTGAAACCGAGGTCCTGCAGGTACTCAAGCTCTTCTTTTTGAGTGAGTGGCATCTTCTCCTCGGTCGCGGCCACGTCGTAAATGAACGTATCGAGCTTGCGCGATGCCGTCACGTTCGGATCGAGCTGCCGCAAGCCCCCTGCCGCAGCATTACGCGGATTGGCAAAAAGCGGCTCCCCCTTCTTCGTCCGGCTCTTGTTAAGCGCTTCAAGCGCCTCTTCGCTCATCCACACCTCTCCCTCGACGATAATGTCGATAGGACGCTCCAGAGACAGCGGCACGGATTCAATGGTGCGGATATTGTGCGTCACGTCCTCCCCGACTCTTCCGTCCCCGCGCGTCGCGGCAGTTACGAGCAAGCCCTTCTGGTACTCGAAGACGATCTTGAGGCCGTCTATTTTCAGTTCGCACACGTACGCGACGCGCTTGGGCGCAGCAAGGCCGAGAAAGCGCTTCACGCGCGCGTCGAAATCACGCATCTCCTCTTCATCGAAAGCATCGTTGAACGACCACTGCGCGACCTTGTGGCGGACTTTGTCGAATTCCTTACGCGGCTCTCCGGCCACACGTTGCGAGGGGGAATCTGGCGTTACGAGCGACGGATACTTCTCCTCGATGAGCGTGAGTTCATGCTTGAGGGAGTCGAGCGCAGAGGCTGGTATCTCCTCGATATCCTTGACGTGATAGAGGTAGCGGTAGCGGTTTATGGAACGTTTCAAATTCTCGTACCGCTCCCGTACGTCGCGTGGCACCGCTCCTGTCATGCCTAGTAGATTACCCTAACGGCACGCTCCAGGCGACGTGGGTCAGCGGAAGAGCACGTAGTGCTCGATTTCGTGCCGAAGTTATAGCCGCGCGAATCGATGGTCGTCTGGATTATGGGGGATGCCTGCGTTCCCGCGTTATGTTTAGTCACCGAAACGACCGCGCAGTACGAGTCCGGAAAGAACGTCAGCGCAAAGGTGCTTGGTTTGTCCCATCCACTTCCCCCTACCTGCGAGTTGCCGCCGACGGGCATATTTTGGTTGGAGGTATTGCTTCCGTCGTAGTTGCAGTTGATGTTGGAGGACGTCGTGGTCGAAAAAGCACTGTGCTGCAAATCCCAGTAGAGAGCGCATTCCGCGCCTGCGTCGGCGGCATAGAAGGCGAACTGCGAGTCGCGGGCGGTCGTGGAGAGAAGGAGTTGGCGGATGGTGATCGAGAAGATAGCGAGTCCAAGCGTCAGAAGGACGCTGCTGATGAGGACTGCGAGCAAGAGAGTGAATCCGTCTGAGGAGCGAGACATGGTATTTTAGAACGCGTACCCTGACTGATAGGTACTCTGGTAGTAGCCCTGGCTGTAGTAAGTGCCCTGGCTATAGTAGGTGCCTTGGCTGTAGTAGGCTCCTTGCGCGTAGACGGCGGTGCCCGCCCAATTGTAAATGTTATCGCGTACCTGAAAGGTCTTGGGAAAAAGCCCCGAGGTCCACGAAATTTTTGATGAAATCGCGTACTCATCGGCGGTTATCTGGGTTAACTTAATAGTGCGGGTAAATATAGAGTTGGCACCAGTTTGAGTGTTGTAAAAACCGGAAGCACTGTCGTACTTGAGCGCGGGACACACACCTCCGGCGCAGGCAACGATGAGGTTATTTTTCGGATCGACCGAACAGACATTCGGTGAGATGCAGTTGCTAAGCCCCGTGAGCCAAGCCGCACTCGCGAGCGCATTGTTGTCGCGCCAATTACGGACGAATTCGATGCCCTCTTGCGCGAGGTAGAAAGAGGTTACCTGATCGCGGGCGAAAAGGGCGGAGGTGAGGCTCTTAGAAGCGATGGTGAGCGGTCCCGCGATCGACACGAGAAGGACTGAGATGGCGACAAGCGTCTCAATGAGGGTAAATCCGGTTTTTCTCTGGAAAGAGGCCATATTAAAGGTCGAGAAGGCGCTGGGAAGCCATGGACTCCAGATAGAAAGGAGTTTGTACCTTCGGGGAGACGCCGGCAATGCCGCGTATGGTCATGAGGACTCTGGGCTGCTGTCCGTCCCCCCGTGTGGTGCCGCTCACGTAAAATGCAAAACTTTGGATATTGACTTCAGGAGCCGTAATGGCAATGAAGGTGCCACCGCCATCGGTACTGCGCTCAAGCTGAGCCCCATTAAGGCGGTAAATGATCTGGTCGCTGTTCGTGGTTGTATCCCCCGTTGCCCCTTCGAACGCGAGGAGTACGCCACCGGTCGTGCAGTCTTGAGGGGTCTGAAGGTTTGATGAGGGGGTGTTCGTCGTCTGACAGTGATAGAGCGTCCCAACGCGGATGGAGCGCGTCATGTTCTCGAGCGCAAAGTTGAGGTTGTTCATGACCGACTCGAGCGCTTGCGCTTTTCGAGAGCCGTCGACGAGAGCAAGAAGTGCTGCGACCGCGATCATCATGACGATTGCAAAAATGGTGATGGCGACAAGGATCTCGATGAGCGTGAAGCCGCCGTCGCGAAGCTTTTCGTCCCTCTTCATTGTCGCGAAATACTTAGAATGCATAACCGGGTTGATAGGAACTCTCGTAGTAACTCTGGTAGTAGCCCTGGCTGTAGTAAGTGCTCTGGTAGTAGCTCTGGCTGTAGTAGGAGGACTGGTAGTACCCCTGCGCATAGTAGGAGGCCTGCGTATAGAGCGTCGTGGCGGCCTGCTGGACCGAGATCTGACCGGTCGCGGCAACATAGACGTAGCGGGTATCCCCTTGCGGCGAGGTGAGGACTATTTTGGCGCCGCCATAGGTGTCGGTGAGGACATTACTCTTGATGAGCGCGTCGGGATTGGGGCGCTTGAAGACGATATCGAGGGTTGAAATGTCGGGGTTGCACTTGTTGGTGGCATTGGCGAGCACGCCGCACACGGAAGATATCTTGCCGCCGCTCGTTATCCTGATGAACGAATAGTTCTCGCTTGAGTCTGTGTAGCGACCGTTGCCGTCGAGATCCGCGAAGATGATGTACTGGGACGGCGTCGCGGGGTCGAAGTGGACGCCGAACGCAGCGGAGAAGTTTCCGCTTCCGGAGTTCACCTCACGTACAGCGAGTCCGTACGTTTGAGCTTGCCGAATGGAAAGTGCCAGGGAGTATGCAAGGTTCGTGAGAGTTATTTGACCGCCAAAGCGGTTTTGGCTCACGAGTATGATAGCAGTGATGACGACGAGAATAGAGACCGTAACGAGAAGTTCCACGAGCGTAAAGCCCTTAGGGTATCGAGCGTGGTCGTCTCTAGGGTGCATGGAGTAGGGATTAAAAAAGCGGCAGCTCGACTCCCAGGAGCTTTACGAGCATCGCCCCGAAGATGAGGAAGGGGGCGAAGGGAATCTCGCTTTTCATTGTAAGAGCCTTGCCCCTCGCCCGCAAAGCAACGCGCTGAATAGCGATGAGCGCAACCCCAACAAGCGCGCCGCTCCAAAATGAAAAGACGAATGCCGAGATGGTCCCGATGGGACCGAGCATGAAGCCCAGTCCGAGCGCGAGCTTCCCGTCACCTAGCCCCATCGCGCGGCCATGAGAAAGATACCAGATAAGGACAAGGGGTAGCGCGAAGGAAAATCCGGAGACTACATAGAGAGCAAAGGGTGTGGCGGGAATGAAGATGAACGCGGCGAATGCGGCATGGAGGAGGGCAAGTGCGATAAACGGATAGACGAGCACATCGGGTACTATTTTGTGCCTGATGTCATAGGCGGCAATGGCGACAAGAAGGGACACGAGGATAGCAAGATAGATCATCTCATAGGGCGAAAAAGGGAGGAGTGCGACGAGGAGAAACAATATGCCGGTCGCAAGCTCGACGAGCGGGTACTGGGCTGACATGCGACTCCCGCAGCGACGGCACCGGCCGCGAAGAAAAAGATAGGAGAGGATAGGAACGAGATCGACGGCTTCAAGCGTCGTCCCACAGGAAAGGCAGGCGCTGCGCCCCGTCACGGAGCGCCCCGAGCCAAGCCGGAGGACGACGACGTTAAGGAAACTGCCGATGATGGTTCCGAGCATGAACGCGCCAATACCGATAAGAGCCATTCATCTTAGTATAACGCGAAAGAAACCGGGCCCCGCTGAGAGCGGGCGCGGGTTTTCCCTTGCACGCTACGGCGTTAGATCATAACAACCGTCAGGAGTACCCGAGGTCGCAGAGCATGTCGGGAATCCACCACTGAAGTCGCTCGTCGTCACGGATGCGTCGGGGCACGTGGCGCTCGTTGCGGCGACGGCCGTTGCGTCGGAGTCGTTGTTGAGCGCGATATTGCTCGTCTGTTCGAGGTCCGCGCCGAGGTGATAGCTGGTGCAGGTGGCATTGCGCACCGAATACTTATACGAAACGCCTGTCGTCGGGTCCGTGGGTATCGAAGGGATGTAGCCGGGGGTCACGAGGGTCGCCGTCGTGATGGCCGATGGATATGCCCGATTGACGTCATAGTAGAGCTCGAGCGCAAGTTGTACCTGGCGCAGGTCGGATATGCGCTTAGCGTCACGGCTCTTGGCGCGCGCAGTTTGGAGCGAAGCAAGGACGACCGAGGAGAGTATGCCGATGATGGCGATGACCACGAGGAGCTCGATGAGGGTGAAGCCGCGCTTCTCTTTCATGCACTCTTTCATACACTAAGTATATATCCACTCCCGACAACAAATTCCAAGAACTTGGGGATTTAGATGCAATTTTGCACGACGCCACCTCCTGTGTCGCTTCGCACGCTCACCGGACCCTGTGTAAGTGAGCCGGCCCCGGTCTCAAGCCACGTACATATTTGGTAATTCTGCGTGGTCGCGCCACCGGTCCCAATTGCCGAGGAGAGTCCTATCGCATACTGACAAGCCGAGCCATTGGTCGTCGTACACGCTGTGCCGCCACAACCGGCTGTTGGGTCGCAGTAGCTTGCGAAGTTGACCGGTGAGGGACCATTGCAGGTGTTCGC
>JACXTT010001796.1_pt1 | contig 35217 bp, 26 predicted proteins | sample 9270951 | NCBI WGS metagenome assembly JACXTT01 (sample SAMN15532306, study PRJNA645909) | rock metagenome | isolation source: weathered quartz diorite | place: Puerto Rico | collected 2017-06-21 | reverse complement strand
GGGCGGCTTCGCCGTGGCTCGCAGCCACGTGGGTGGGGCTGCGGCTGGCGGCGCTGCTCGCCGCCCCCGGCGCTCCCGTGCTCGTGACGCGCGAGCCGCCGCCGAACGGCTCGCACGTGTCGTTCAGCCAGCTCGTGCGGCTCCAGCGCACGGTGCTCGCGTCGCACCAAGCGCTGCTCGCCGGAGCGCCGCGGCTCGCGCCGGGCTCGCGCGTCTGCTACTGGGAGATGCCGCGGCTCGCCGAGTTCGCCTATCAGGGCTCGCGCGCGCTGCAGGTGTGGTATCACGACTCGACGCTGACGTGGACGCCGTTCCGCGGCCAGCGCGGACTCACGACGCCGCTGGCCGAAGGGGTCGAGTTCCACCCGGAGGAACCGATCGACTTCGCGGCGCACGTCCCGGGCCGCGCGATCGCGTTGTATCAGCAAGCCGCGGCGATGAGCATCGCGAACCACGACGACACCGCGGATTCGCTGTTGCGGAGGGCGATGCAGGTGCTCGGGCGCGATCGCGGCCCGTTCCTGGGAACGCTGTACGAGAACATGGCGCTGAACGCCTACCGGCGGAAGGACTACAAGGCGGCCGACTCGCTCAACGAGGTCGCGCTGCACGTCGGCGTCGAGACCGGGGCCTACTGGCTGCTCCGCTGCGCGCGCGCCGTGATGCAGGGCGACCGCGTGATGGCCGAGATGGCGATCCGCCGCTCGCTCGAGCTCGACGGCGGCAACGATGCGGCGCTGCAGGTGGCGCGCCAGCTCGGCGTCATCAAATGACGGCGCCCGCGTGAGGCCGACCGAGCCCCACGAATCCGTCTCCTCAATCGAGCGCTGACGGGACCGATCGTCCCGCGGGCTCAGTCCGCCCTCGCCCCCACGGGCTCCTCCGCCTCGGCGGCGTGGACGACGATCTCACCCGCCTCGGTCAGATCGAACCGCTCGGCCAGCGGGGTCTTGGGGAGCCCGGGCATGCGCAGGATCTCGCCCGTGATCGGGACGATGAAACCCGCGCCGGCGGCGAGCTGGATCTCGCGCACGGTCACCAGGAAGTCCTTGGGGCGCCCGAGCAGCGCGGGGTTGTCGGACAGCGACTGCTGGGTCTTCGCGATGCACACCGGCAGCTTGCCGAATCCGAGCTGCTCGAGCTGGATGCGGTCGCGCTTCGCGCGCGCCGTGTAGTCCACGGCCTGGGCGCCGTACATTTCGCTGGCGATCGTCTGGATCTTGCTCTCGACCGAATCGTTCCAGTCATAGAGCGGGCGGAAGTGCGCCCGGTGCTTGCCGGCCGCGTCCCATACCTGCTCGGCGAGCTCTTTGCAGCCGTCGCCGCCCTTCGCGAACGGCGACGCAACTACTGCCGGGAGCCCGATCGACGCACCGTGACGCCGCACCACCTCGATCTCGGCGTCTTCGTCGCCCGGGAAACGATTGATCGCGACGACGCACGGCTGCTCGAACTTGCGGATGTTCTCGACGTGCTTGTCGAGGTTCGCGAGGCCGCGGGCGACCGCCTGCACGTCGGGCTCGCCCACCTTCGCGAACGGCACGCCGCCGTGCAGCTTGAGCGCGCGTACCGTCGCCACGAGCACCGTGCAGCACGGGGCGAATCCCCCGTAACGGCAGTTGATGTCGAAGAACTTCTCGGCTCCCAGCTCGAACGCGAACCCCGCCTCGGTGACCACGATGTCGGAATACGCCAGCGCCAGGCGCGTGGCAGTGATCGAGTTCGTGCCGTGGGCGATGTTCGCGAACGGGCCGCCGTGGACGAAGGCGGGCACGCCTTCCACGGTCTGGGCGAGGTTCGGCTTGATCGCGTCGCGAAGCAGCGCCGCCATCGCGCCGACGGCCTTGAGGTCGGACGCGCGCACCGGCGAGCCGTCGGCGCGATACCCGACGACGATGCGGCCGAGCCGCTGCTTGAGATCGGCGATGCCGTTCGCGAGGCACAGGATCGCCATCACTTCGCTCGCCGCGGTGATGTCGAAGCCGGTCTCGCGCGGCACCCCCTCGGTGCGCCCGCCGAGGCCGACGACGATGTCGCGCAGCGCCCGGTCGTTCATGTCCATGACGCGCCGCCACGACACGCGGCGCGAGTCGAGGCCGCTCGGGTTGCCGTGGTGCAGATGGTTGTCGAGCATCGCGGCGAGCAGATTGTGCGCGCTCGACACCGCGTGGATGTCGCCGGTGAAGTGCAGGTTGATGTCGTCGGCCGGTACGAGCTGCGAGAGCCCGCCGCCGGTGCCGCCGCCCTTCATGCCGAGGTACGGCCCGAGAGAGGGTTCGCGCAACGCCACCGCGCTCTGCTTGCCGAGCTTCGCGAGCCCCTGCGCGAGCCCGATCGAGCACGTCGTCTTGCCCTCGCCCGCGGGCGTCGGCGTGATGGCGGACACCAGCACCAGCCGGCCGCCGGGCGTGCGGTGGTCGAAGGCTGCGGGTGAGATCTTGGCCTTGTAGGGGCCGTAGGGTTCGAGGTGCTCAGGGGCGATCTCGAGCTTCCGGGCGATCTCGGCAATCGGTCTCATGCGCGTCTCGTGGATTCGTGGCGTGGGGTGCGCCGGCCCGGAACGTCCGGGTGCGCGGGCAGGAACGCGGGTGATCCTAGCCGATTGCCCGCACGGAAACGACGCCCCGAACGCTCGTTGCGACCCACGGGTCACCTGGTTGGGAGGTGGCGGAGCTTGACGCCCGAGGCCGGTCCGCGGCCTGCCCCCAGGTGGCGGCGGGAGCACCTACCGTCTCAAGCCCCGGCCGGCGGCGTGCCGATAACTCCTCGGTGGAGCCCGCGAGCTCCGCCCGGCGCGGGAGCCGCCCGCGCCCCTCATGAGGAGGCTCATCATGAACCAGGTTTCCCTCGGACGGCATGGAACGCGGTTCGGCGCGTGGTGCCTCGTGGCGCTGTCCGTCGCTTGCGCGGCACCCGCAGCGCTCGCCGGTCCGGCCGTCGACGAACCCGATATCCGTTCCGACCAGCGAGGATTCGTGCCTTCCACCGGGCTCGCGGGCGAGGGCAACGTGCAGGTCGAGACCGGAGTGACGCGGTCCGAGGACGGCACCGGCACTGCGCTCGTGCAGGCGTGGTCGACGCCGACGGTCTTGCGCTTCGGCATGCCCAACAACTACGAGATTCGCCTGCAATCGGCCGCGTACTCCCACGTGCGCACCTACAGCGCCGTCACCACCGGAATGTCCGACCTGGTCGTCGGCATCAAGAGTCCCCTCCAGCAGTCGTACTTTCCGCGGGTGTCGATGGCCGCGTTGGTGCAGGCGGCGTTGCCCAGCGGCTCGTCGCAGATGAGGAACAACGGCGTGCGGCCCGAGGTCCAGTTGATCGGCGCGTGGCGACTCCCGCGCGCCACCGCGCTGAGCGGCATGGCGGGCTTGCGTTCGGACGTGGACCTGAACGACAACCGCTACCCCACCGGGATGGTCGGCGCGAACCTCAGCCACACGTGGGGCGCCCGATTCGACACGTATGCCGAGTTCGCGGGGCGGCAGATCCGCGCCGTGCAATACGGCGGCAAGAACATGATGTGGGACGTGGGCGGAGCGTGGCGACTGCTCCCCACGACCGAGATCAACGGCTGGGCCGGCTGGGGGTTCAAGGAACACGACACCGACATGGCGTGGGCGATCGGTCTGTCGCAGCGGTTCCGGCCGCCGAGTCCGACGGCGCTGACTCACAGACACTCGCCCAAGACGGACGACACGCCGAGCGCCACCACCGAAGACGGGCGCTAAGCCCGAGGCCGCGCCAAGGCGCGCGCCACGACGGGGCCCGGTTCACCCGAACCGGGCCCTTGGTCGTTTCGGCTGGATTCCCAACGCTCACGCCGACGATCGTCGGCTTCGCGCGCGCTCAATCCTCTCGTAGACCGAGGCGATGGGGACGTATAAGATTCGGCGGTTCGAGTCTTCTGCGCGCCCCGAGGACGCCGCGATGTTCGCGAAGCTCTGGACGTTGCTCCACTTGTTCACCGCCTTCAGCTTCGTCGGCAGCCTGCTCGTGGCGGAATGGGTCGGACGTTCGGCCCGTGCCACCGCGGATTGGGGCCAGCGGGCGTTGCTCTTCCGAATCGCCGTGAACGCCGGTCGCATGGCCGGTTTCATCCCCCTGGTGCTGACGGGGGTGTTCGGCAACGTGGCGTCGGTGATGCTCGGCTACCGCATGACCTCCGACGCCTGGCTGCGCTGGGCCAACGGGCTGTGGCTCGCGGCGGTGCTGGTGATGGCGCTGCTGAACCTCCCGGCCGCGACCCGGCTGGCGTCGCTGTCGCGCGCCGCCTCGGGCGGCGCAGACCCGCCGGGGTACGCCGGATTCCTGAGCCGCTGGCGGTTCTCGAACGTGCTGCTCAGCGTGCTGTACGTGGCCCTGCTCGTCGTCATGGTGTACGGCCCTCGCTCGTGACGCCCGTCGCGACGCCGTCCGCCCCCCCTCTCCTCGGATCGCTGCTCGCCGGTTTCGTCATCCTCGTCGCCGGCCTCGCGGCGCTGACGCTCGGTCGCCGGCGCGGGCCACTGACGTCGCCGCGCAGCAGCCTCCGGGCGCTGGGGTACATCCTGGTCTACGCGCTGAGCACCGGCTGCTTCATGCGGGTGCTGCAGCCCGCCCTGCTGGGCGCCGAGCGCAGCCCCTGGCTGCTCGCGCTGGGTGACGTCGTGTTCATCACCTTCGGCCTGTACGTGTGGGTCATGGTGCTCGCCGAGGGCTACTCGTTGCGGTCCATGGGGCTGCGTCCGATGTCGGCGGGCCGGTTGTTCCTGACCCTGGTCATGGGCTCCGGCGCCGCGGCGGTCTACTCGTTCGGCCCCTATCGCGCGGTCATGAGCTATCAGATCCACCCCACGCCCGACACCCTGGTATTCTCGTCGTTGTGGGCGCTGGCCGGCTCGGCGCTTCCCGAGGAGCTGCTGTTCCGGGGCTACCTGACGGGAACCCTCGGCCGGAGGGTGACTCCGTGGGCGCGCGTGGCGTTCCCCGCGCTGGTGTTCACCGCCGTTCGGGCCGTGCGTTTTTTACCGGGACCGGACTTGGGGATTGCAGAGTGGCTCGGCTACATTCTAGGTGTGGCGTTGCCGATGGGGCTATGGTGGGGGATTCTCCGTGAGCTGGGAGGTGGCGCCCTTTGGCCCTGCATCGTGTCCCACTTTCTGCTGGAGTTCGGCCCAACGCTCGCGGGGACGACACCGTCCCCGTTGTAGTCCCGCCTCGCCCGGCCGACGACGGAGTCCTGGAATGCCAAGATCCCTCCGGAACCTGCTTCGCGCCGCCCTGGTGTCCACCCTGGTGTGGGCGGGGCCCGCGGCGCGTGCGGGTCAGTTGACCGCCGAGCAGTCCGCGCTCGCCGAGCGCGTGAAGCAGATCAAGCTCCTGCAGCAGCGGATGCTCATGCACCAAGGGTTCGAGGCCGACCGACCGGGCGAGGGAGCGGCATGGGAGGCGTTCGAGCAACGTCGTCGCAGCGAAGAGCCGGGCGTCATGCGCCGGGGCATCAGCCAGCGACCGGCACCCGAGACCCCCGAAGAGCGAGCGGCCCAGGCGCAACGCGGCCGCGCGGCCGGCCCGCTCACGGTGCAGAGTGCGCTGTCGTACGCGACGAACCGCAACGTGAACGATCCCAACCTGGATGATCCGGCGCGCGCCGACGCGCAGTCGGAGCCGTCGATCGCGATGTGGGGGAACTACGTGCTCGCGGGCTGGAACGACGGGCGCGGCTCCACGTTCCAGCCAGGCGCGACGCTGCCGAACCTCTTGAATTACGGCTACTCGACGGACGGCGGGCAATCGTTCACCACCGGACCGGCCACCGGTCCCACGGCCTTGCCGGTCCTCCAGAACCTGGGCGGCGTGTGGACGAGCGACCCCGTGATCACCGTCAACGAGAAAACCGGCGACTTCTATTTCTGCGGGTTGTTCGACCCGCCGAACGGCGGCGTCGGGCCCGACGAGAACGGCGTGGCGGTGGCGAAGGCCCGATTCAGCGGCACCACCATCGTGTGGAGCCAGCCGGTCGTCGTCCGCAGCTTGCCGCCGCAGGTCGCGGGGCTCCCCGAGATCGACAAGCCGTGGATCGCCGCCGATTCCACGTCGGGCAACGTATATCTGTCCTACACGCGGTACACGCCGAGCGGGGACTCGATCCTCTTCACCCGTTCGACGGACGGCGGCGCGCACTGGAGCCCGTCGATCACCATGAGCTCGAACTATGCGAATGGTTGGGTCCAGGGCTCGCGCCCGGCGGTCGGGCCCAACGGCGAGGTGTACGTGACCTGGAAGGAGATCGGGCAAGACTTCAATCCCGCCAGCCCCAACTTCGGCGTCGACTTCATGCGGATCCGTCGCTCCGTGGACGGCGGGGTCTCGTTCGGGGGCGAGCAGACGGCTGCCACGTTCTTCGACGACTTCGGCAGCGGCGCCCCGGGGTTCAACCGCGAGCAGAGCATCGCGCTGCCGTCGATCGCCGTGGACCGCACGCCGCCAGGGTCGCCGACTCGCGGCTACGTCTACGTCGCGTGGAACGAGTCCGTGAACTTCTACGACTCCATTCCCGACTCGGGCACCGCGTCCGGCGTCGTCACCGAAACCGAGTCGGCCTCGGGCACCACGGGGACCGACGATACGCCCGCGACCGCGGTGCCGTTCACCGTGGGCAATGCCGTCCGCGGCTCGTTCAACTTCCAACGGGACCCGAATCCCCCGAACCCCTACTCCGATCTCGATTACTACCAATTCAACGCCGTCCGCGGCACGACCTATCTGTTCTACGCGGACGAGGTCGAGACGCAGTACACCCTGCGCATCTTCGGCACCGATGGGCAGACGCGGTTGGCGTTCGCCGGCGACCGGTTCAGCGCCGTCGCCAGCCCGGGTCTCATCGTGTGGACGTGCCCAAAATCGGGCACGTACTACATGCGCTTGGCGATCTACGGCAACGCTCCCAGCTACTACCGGGTCGACACCGGCGTCGACATTCCGGGCGGCCCGGCGCAGCGCGCTCGAGACCACCGCGACGTGTTCGTTGCGACGTCCAAGGACGGCGGCACCATTTGGTCCTCCCCGGCCATGCTGTCGGCGCCGGAGCCGCCGTGGTTCGACGACTGGCTGCCCGAAGTGGCGGTCGCGGGCAACGGCTCGGTCTACGCGCTGTGGTACGACTTCGCCGATTCGCCGGCGGCCTCCGACGGCGGCCAGTCGCAGACCTACATGGCGCGTTCCGACGACGCCGGCGCGACGTGGGCGTCGCTCGGGCCGGTGAGCGGGGCGTTCGTGAACTGGACGTTCACGAATTCGAACATCATCCCGAACCAGGGCGACTACACGGCGCTGTTCGCGAACGCCACCACGGTCGTTCCGTGCTGGACCGACGGCCGCATCGGCACGCCCGACATCTGGGCCGCGCCGTTCGCGATCGCCAGCATCCAAGTCGCGATCGAGTCGGTCGTCGCCGACACGAATCGGGTGACGATCACGTGGCACGCACAGGGTCCCTATCCGGCGTCGGCCGACGTCATGCGCGCAGACGGCACGGGCCCCTACCAGGTGATCGGGACGGTCACGTTCGACGGGAGCGGGCTGGCCACGTACGCCGACGGGACGGTCCTCACCGCGGCGCAGTATCGCTACGCCCTGCAGCTCGCAGTCGGCGCCTCGACCGAGATCCTCGGCGAATGGACCGTGCTGACGCCGGGTCGACAACGGGCGCTGCTCTCGTTCGCCGGGGCGGTGCCCAATCCGACGAAGAAGAAGGCGCTGCGCGTCCAGTTCACGCTGCCGGACAACATCGAGGCCGATCTCCGGCTCTACGACATCACCGGTCGCCCCCTGCGTTTGCGCATCTATCGGGGTCCGGGACCCTTCGACGTGGACTTCGGCGATGGATTGGACCTCAAGCCCGGGATCTACCTGCTGCGTCTGAGCCACGCGGGCAGCGACGTCGTCCGGCGCGTCTCGATCATCCCCTGACGTCCGTCCCACCCGCCGCGCAACCCGGGGCCGGTGCGGGGCGTAGACCCGTCTCCGAGACCCGGCGGCACGTCGCGGCGTCTTGCCGCCGATGTCTTAGCCGGGTGTCTCACCCCAACCGACTGCGGGGGATGCCATGAAGCGTGCCTGCCTCGCCATCGTCCTCGCGACCGCACTCGCCGGGCCGGTCCGGGCCGACGACTACCTCGAGGCCGAGCCCAAGACGTTCGACCTCGAGGGCGCGAAGCGGATCCGGATCGAATTCCCGGTCGGGCGAATGACGGTCGAGGGCGACGACGGCCGGACCGTGCGCGTCCAGGTTCGGGTGGATTGCAAGAACACCGACGAGGACGACTGTCGGCACGAGGCGCGGCGGGTCCGTGTCGACCACAGCGTGGCGGGCAGCCTGTTCCGCCTGGACTTCTCGGGCGTCCGCAAGGACTGGTCCGGCCACCACATCACGGTCGTCGCACACGTGCTGGTGCCGCGCTCGATCGCCGCCGAGCTGAACATGGGAGTGGGCAAGGCCGACGTGACCGGGATGAGGCGCGACCTCGACCTGGAGCTGGGCGTGGGTGAGATGACCGTCCGAGCCGAGCAGGCGAGCTACCGCGATGTCGAGGCCGAGGCCGGGGTGGGCGATGCCGTAATCGAGACTCGCCAAGGGCACGTCCGCGAGCGTGGGTTCATCGGCCACACGGCCCGCTGGAACGATGGAACGGGGTCGAGCTTCGTTCGCGTTCACGTCGGCGTCGGCCAGGCGACCGTCGAGCTGCGCTGACGCGACTTGACGGTTGCAGAACCAATGCTCGCGACGCGCAGAATGCACCGTGGCGGCGCTCGTTGACGCGTGCCGAATCGTCCCGCGGAATCGCGCAACCCGCGCAGCCTGCACGGCACCCCCGCGAAACCCCGCGCCAATGGGCGCTGAGGCGCACGTCGGGGCGCCGCACGTCGCCCTCGCAACGCGTGTGACCCCCTCACGCCCGCCCGCACGTCCTTAGGCACGATGCTTGAATTCGCGAAGCACTGTCCACCGCAGCTTGCTCGACAACCCCGCGAATCCGAGGCCGGCACAGGGACGTCGCTGGCGCACATCATGGCAAAGATCGCAAAGGCCCCGAAACTCCTCGATCGAGCGCTGATCGGCCTGCTCATCCTGGTGGTGCTCGTGCTGCTCGGCATGGAAGTCGTGCTGGCGGGCGGACCCCCCGTCTCCTAGGTTCCCGGCGAGCCCAGGCGCTGCTCGCGCCACAGATAGACCGTCATCGCCACGAACAGCGCGAGCAGCGACCCGGCCGCGAATAGGCCGACCGGACCCCACGATTCCAGGCGCCGCGTCAGCTCGTCCGCGGGCCACACCTGGATGCGCCACACCAGCGGCCCCCGCAGCAGGAGGCTCTCGCTCGAGAGGCGAACGGCCGGGCCGGCCGAGTCGGGTCTCGCGCCGTAGAGCAGCGTGACCCCCTCGAACACGCTCACGGCGAAGCCCCGCTGCACGCTGCGCGCCAGCTCGAGGTCGAGCAGATCGCGCAGCCGCACGACGCCGACGAGCCAGCCCCGGCGGAGAGCGACGGATCGGATCGGCGCGCACACCAGCACCTGGCGCCCTCCCGAGACCAGCGCCGGCGTCGTCACCGTCGCCGCCTCGAGCCCGAGCCCGTTCATGGCGGATCGCAATTCGGCGGTGCGCGCCTCATCGTCGCGCGGATCGAACGCGGACAACTCCCGCGCCTCCGAGGGCAACCCGCCGCGCAGAAGGCGCAGCGAGTCGAACTCGAGCACGCCGCGAAACAGCGCACCCTGGGTCAAACGCTCGGCGTCGGCGCGCCACGCCTCGCCACCCTCGGCGCGCTCGGCGGCAAGCCGCTCCATCGCCGCCGCACTCGCGTCGAGCCGGGACGCGAGTCGCTGCTCGACCCAGCCCGCCTCGCTCTCGCACACCGCCGCCATCGTCGCGAGCTGACGCTCCACGGCGTGCTGGTAGAGCAGCACCGTCGCGACCATGACCAGCGCCCCGGGGACGAGCGGCACGAGCAGGTCGCTCACCCGGTCGAGCAGGCCGCCGGGCGGTGGGGCCGCGGCCTCGGGAGGCTCGGCCCCGCTCACATCCAGCCTTCGCGCACGGCACGCGCGTAGGCGTCCCAATAGCCGTCTGCCTGGGGCTCGGAGAGGCGCGTCACCTGGCCGTCGGCAGCCGTCGTCCACACGACCCCGTGGCCGCGCACGACCTCACCGATCTCCGCCACCGCGATTCCCTCGTCCGCGATCGCCCGCATGACCTCGAGGGTCCACGGGGCACGGACGGTGAGCAGCAGAGTCCCCTCGGACAGCGTCCACAGCGGATCGAGCTGCATCACCTCGCACGTCGCGCGCGCCTCCGCCGAGAGCAGCAGCCGGTCGCGCGTCACCCGCACGTCGGCGCGCGCCGCCTTCGCCAGCTCGAGCAGCCCGCCGAGCACGCCGCCCTCGGTGGCGTCGTGGAGCGCCGACACCCCGCGATCGCGCACGCCGACGCGCAGCGCCGCGCGGGACTCGGCGACGACGCTGACGTCGCTCGCCCGTGCCCGGGCGCGCGCCAGCTGCTCCTCGTCGAGCCGCTCCGCGAGCCGTTTCGGGAACAATCGCGCCGCCACCGCGGTGGCCTCGACCGCGCAGTCCTTCGTCATGAGCACCCGGTCGCCCGGCTGCACGTGGCCGGGGCCTACGGTGCGGCCCTCATCGCCGACGCCGATCAGGGTCGCGGCGCCGAGGATCGTGAGGTCGCAGCCGGCGTAGCGGCCGGTGTGGCCGCAGACCACGGCGATCCCGAGCCGCGCGAATTCCTCGCTCATCGCCGCCCAGTAGGCGTCGAACTCGGCTTCGGGGAATCCGGGGGGCAGCGAGAAGCAGACCGAGGCGTAGGCCGGCGGAATCCCACTCGCCCACAGATCCGAGGCCAGCAGGTGACACGCGAGCCACGCCGAGTCGGCCGGACCGAACGCCGGAATCAGCGACAGCGGATCGGTCGTGACCGCCATGACCCGCCCGGCGCCGATCTTGATGATGGCGCTGTCGCGCCCGACCCCGGGGCCGAGGATCACCTCGTCGCGGCGCGCCCCGAGCCGGGGCGCGATCGTCCGTTCGAACTCCGCGGCCGTGAGCTTGCCGAGCCGGGTCATACCGGCCGCTCAGCTCGTCGCGACGTCGGTCGGCTCACCCGTCTCGACGGGTCGCCCGCTGGCGGCGTACTCGGCGAACCCGCCCGCCATGTCGGCCAGGTGCGCGAATCCCAGCCGTCGCAGCACGCTGACCGCGATCGGCGAACGGCTGCCACTGGCGCAGTGGACCGCGATGGGCCGCTCGGGCGACAGCTCCGAGGCGCGCTCCGCCAGCTGGCCGAGCGGAATGTTCACGGCGCCAGGCGCGTGTCCGGCGGCGTATTCGCTGCGCTCGCGCACGTCGAGCAGCACGGCGGCGCCCCGATCGGCGCGCTCGAGCCCGTCCTCGAAGCTCACGCGCACCATGGTCTCCGGCTCGCCGTGGCGGTCCAGCCAGCGGTTCAGCACCGTCGACGTGGTCGTCCATCCCCGGATGTCGTCGATGCCGATCAGCGCCAGGTCGCGCACGCTCGCGGCGATCTCGGATTCGTGGCCGCCGAGGAGATAAATGGGCTGGTCGTAGGGCAGCAGCGATCCGGCCCAGTTCGTGAAGCTCGCCCCCGGTGGCAGGTGGAGCACGCCGGGAACGAACGCCTTCGCGAACTCCGCAGTCCGGCGCAGGTCGACGACCATCGCGCCGCTCTCGACGACCGAGAGGGCCGACTCGGGGTCCAGCCGCGGCGGCGCGCGAAACACGTCGACGCGAGGCGCTCCGATGCGGTTGATGCGCTTCATCTCGCCGAAGTAGCGCGGCGGATCGGGCAGCCCCGCCAGCACCTCGCGCACGAACGCCTCCTCGTCCGTGACGCGCAGGGCCGAGTTGACGAGCATCTCGTACGCGAGCGTCGTGACAGGCACACCCCCCAGATGCTTGCCGCACGCCGACCCGGCGCCGTGCGACGGCCACAGCAGCAGATGCCCGGGCAGCTGCTTGAAGCGCTGGAGCGATCGGAACAGCGTCCGCGCGTTGTGCTCCATCGTGCCTTCCTGCTTCGCGGCGCGCTCCAGCAGGTCGGGCCGCCCGACGTCGCCCACGAAGATGAAGTCGCCCGTGAACGCGCCCAGCGGCTGGTCGGTCGCGGCGTCGTCGACGACCAGGAAGGAGAGGTGCTCCGGCGTGTGCCCCGGCGTGTGCACGACTCGGAGCCGCACGGTTCCGGCGCGGATCTCGTCACCGTCGCGTAACCGCGTCACCGAAGGCTCCTCGCCGATGGCGTACTTCCAGTCCTCGCCGCCCTCGTCGGACAGGTAGAGCCGCGCCCCGCTCCGCGCCGCGAGGTCGCGGCTGCCGGACACGAAGTCCGCGTGAATGTGAGTCTCGGTGACGCCGACGATGCGCAGCCCCTCCGCCTCGGCGGCGCGCAGATACGTCTCGACATCGCGATTCGGCTCGATGACGATGGCCTCGGCGGTGGTGGGGCACCCCACCATGAAGCTCGCCTGTGCGAGCTGGTCCTCGTAGAAGCGCTTCAGAATCATGCAGAGGTCTCCGGCGTCGGTTGCGGCTCGAGACGCGTGCGACTGAGCTTCCAGGTCAGCAGCGGCGGCGTCATGAACGTCGTGACCACGACCATCACGACGACCGCCGAATACGCCGCGTCGCCCACGACGCGCAGACCCCCGATCGCCAACGCCGCGCCGATCCCGGCGAAGATCAATCCGACCTCGCCGCGCGGGATCATGCCGATGCCCACGGCCAAGCGGTCCACGCCGCGCTCCCACACGCCCAGCGCGCAGACCTGCTTGCCGATCACCGCCGCGAGCGTCAACACCGCCGCGAACCCCAGCACCTCCTTGCGCGCGAACACGGCGAGATCGACGCGCATGCCGACGAGCACGAAGAATACCGGAACCAGGAACGAGGTGATCGGCTCGAGCCGATCCTTGAGGCTCAGGGGCCGGCCATCGCGCGTGCGCAGGCCCGCGATCTGGGCTTCCTCGAGAATCAGCCCGGCGGCGAACGCGCCGATGATCGGGGCCAGGCCGAGGGCGCCCGCCAGGTAGGCGAGCGTGAAGCAGAGCGCCAGCGCGAGCGGCAGCAGGAGGTCGTCTCCTGGCAAGCGCGCCGCCAGCGTGAATGCGCGCCGCGACAGCCAACGGCCGAGCACCAGTGCGGCGCCCAGGACCAGGACGGCCTTGGCGACCGTCCAGGCGACGATCCCCCAGTGGAACGCACGGGATTGCTCGGCCGCCTGGATCAGGCCGGACACCACCGCCAGCACGATCAGGCCGAGCACGTCGTCGACCACCGCGGCTCCCAGGATGATGCGACCCTCGGCCGTGTCCGCGCGCTTCAGGTCCGACAGCACCCGCGCGGTGATGCCGACGCTGGTAGCGCACAGCGCCGCGCCGATGAACCCGTGGACCAGGATCGTCTGCCCCGGGAGGAACCACCGGGCCGTGAGGGCGCCGAGCACCAGCGGCGCCAGCACGCCGAGGACGGCCACCGTCAGCGCCGACCGACCCACGGCGAGCATTCCGGCCAGGTCGGATTCGACGCCCACCGTGAACAACAGGAACAGCACGCCGATCTGGGCCAGCAGGTCGAGCCCGGGCATGGTCTTCCAGTCGTCGATCGCGTGAATCCCCAGCAAGCCGAGGTTGCCGAGCACGATGCCGGCGAGCAGCTCACCGAGCACCGGCGACTGCTTGTAGCGCGCAAACAAAGCGCCGCCCAGCTTGCTCATCACGATCATCACGACGAGCGCGCCGAGCACCAGCATCAGTTCGTCCTGTTGCGGGACCATAGGCGGCCTTCTTACCTCATCGGGACTCCTCGGTCGAGCCGCTCGCTCCGTTGCGTCCCGTCAGGCCCGAGTGCTGCGAGCGGGGTTCTCCGCCCCGACCCAAATGAAAGCGCGGGCCCGGGCGCGCGGTTGCGCCATCCCGAACCCGCGCGGTGCGCGGGGGGCGCCCCTCGGGGCTACCGGTCGTCGTCCCCGCGGCAGATGGTCGCGTCGAACCGCGACAGGATGCGGCCGATCGGCGTTGCGATCGCCGCACCGGACGCGTTGCCTCCGACGATCATGCCCACCGGGCGCTTGCGCCCGTCGTCGGTGAGCACCAACGCACCCGAGTCGCCGAAGTCACCGAAGCTGCCCGAGGTCTCGAGCTGGCCGACGAGCAGCGCGGTGCCCGACGCGTAATCGACCTTGACCTTGGCGTTGACGCCGGTGACGAAGCCGTGCGTCAGCTCGGTCGTGGGCCCGAGCTTCATCACCCTCATCCCGAGCGAGCCGGTGATGGGATTGCTGCCCGGGGCGCCGTAGAAGCCGCGCGGCGTGTTGCACCGAACCTGGAGCGACGGCAGCGTGATCTCGGCGATCGCCGCATCCATGAAGTTCGGCGTCTTGCCGTCGTAGTAGACGCGCTGGAATTCCGCGAGCCGCGCAACGGCCGCGCCGGGCGGCGTGGCGGCGCGGTTCCTGGCGTCGGCCTTCGGAACCCCGGGCTGGACGATCGCCTCGCCGATGCGCGCCTGATTCTCGCGGGCGAGCACGTGACCGGCGCCCAGCAGGTACTGCTTGCCGTGGCGCTCGACGACGCACGCGATCGCGCCGCTCTCGTTCTCGTTACCGAGCGACACCCCGAGGCGCAGCGGGCGGAACTCGCCGGTGAGCGCCCAAGCATGGAACCGACCGGTCACGACCCTCTCGACCCGCATGCCGTTGACGCGCTCGGGCAGTCCGGACACGTCGGCGCGCTCCACGTAGACCCGCACGATCCCCTTCCCGGCGGCATCGAGTCCGGCGCTCGTGCCGACCACGTCGCGGCGAGAGAGCAGGATCGGTGAGACCGCCTCCTGCGCGTCGACGGCGCGGTACAGCGCGGGCGTTCCCTTGATGCCCCACTCGAGGCTCCCCGCCGTCTCGGACGACGGGGCGGTGGGATTCAACGAATGCGAGCCGCAGCCGGCAAGAAACAGCGCCCCGCCAACGAGCCCCGCACCGAGCCACACGGCGAGCAGCCGGTTCGTGCGATCGATCATGAGGGCCTCCGAAGAGGAATCGCCTGCGGAGTGGTGGTCGCTGGGTCGGCACACAGGGTGCGGCCGCGGTTGACGTAAAGTGAACCATCTCGCGACCCATGAAATCAATGACGGCGTGCGACCGAGCCCCGAAACTGCACGCCCGGGGGGAGTCGAGTCGGGATTTGCACGTTTTACCCCGGAACGCGCCCGTCCGGTCCGCCGAATCCGCGCAAAATGGCCGAAGGTCGAGGCGTTTGATAGGCTCGTGCGCCCCCGAACCCCGATGCCCGAACAGCGTGAAAGGACGTCCCGCGTGCCCGCAGCGTCGCGCCGGCAAGCCCTCCTCGCGGCTCCGTTCGCCGCGTTCGGGCTGATCCTCGCGGGTTGCGGCATCCACGGGACCGCCCCCACCGGCACGGGCGACTACTCGGGACTGCGTCTCGTCGCCTTCGCCAGCGACCGCGGCAACGCCGCCGGGCAGTACGACGTCTACCTGTGGGACTTCGACTCGCTCAGGTTCCGCGAGGTCCCCGGGCTCAACTTCACCTCCGCCGAGCACCATCCCAGCATCACCAGCGACGGCCGGTTCATCGCCTTCCAGGTCGATCGCGGCGGCGGTGCCGGCGACGACATCGAGATCTACGATCGCAAGGCCCAGGCCTACGTCAACCTTCCCGGGCTCGATACGCCGAACGACGAGAGCGAGCCCGCGTTCACGGGCGACGGCCGGATGCTCTGCTACACGCAGGGAATTGCGGCCACCGCCGTGCGCCGCGTGCGGCTGTACGACGGCGCGACCAAGTTGCCCGTGGCGTTGCCCGGGCTCGACACCTCGGGCGTCACGTACAGCGACTACTCGCCCGCCCCAAATCACGACGGCTCGCTGATCGCGTTCGTGTCGACGCGCAACAACAACAACCCCGACCTCTTCATCTACGATCGCATCCACCGCGTGGTGCTCGACGGCCCGAAGCTGAGGGCGGCGCTGGTGTCGGCGAACGACGACCTCGATCCGAGCTTCTCGACGAGCGGACAGTTCCTGGCGTTCGCATCCAATCGCGCGACGTCTCAGGGGGGCTACGACGTGTACCTGCTCGAATTCGCGGTCTCGGCGACGCAAACCGACACGCTGCTGCGCGACCTCACGCCCGCCAACACGGCGAGCGACGAGCGGCACCCGAGCGTCAGCGACAACGGCAACACGATCGTCTTCCAGTCGAATCGCGCCGGCGGGCAGGGTCGCTGGGACCTGTGGGACTACGATCGCACCACGCACGTCGTGACCCCGCCCGGGCCGGGCTGCAACAGCCCCGGCGACGACATCGAACCCTCGCTCAAGTGGCCCTATTAGCTCCGAGGCACAGGCACCTCGCGAGCGGTCAGGCGTGCTTCGTCGCGCTGAATTCCTCCACCGGTTGCTCTCGGTTGGCGTCTGCATCGACGTACTTCATGCGGACCGAGAGCGAGACGATGGCGACGGTCACCCCGAACAGGCAGACGATCGTCGCGCCCATGGGCCAATCCTTGAGGTAGGAAAACACCGCGCCGAGGACGGAGACGACGAACGCGATCGCCCACGCCCAGTAGAGCTGGGCCGGGCCCCTGCGGCCGAGCAGCGTCGAGCACACCACCGGAACGATCAGGTAGGAGAACACCGCCAGAACGCCGGACACCTTGACGGAGCTCGTGACGACGAGCCCGAACGACGCGTAGAAGAGGAAGTCCCACTTCTTGACCGAAAGGCCCATCTGTCGCGCTCGCTTGGGGTCTTCGGAACAGAGGAACAGCCGCTTTCGGTTCATGAACAGGAAGGTCCCGACGATGGCAAACAGCGTCGCCATGATCGCGATGTCCTTCCACGCCACCCAGCCGAGCGCCTCTCCGCTCAGCGCCCCACTCACGTGCTCCGCACCGTGGGGAGCGTTCGACAGGAGCAGCAGCGTGGCCGCGGTCGCGAGCGCGAACGAGATCCCGATGAAGGCCTCCTGCAGCACCGAGTGCTCTCGATCCCACAGGAAGCTGAACAACGCCGCGCCCAGCAGCGTGAAGCCAAAGGACCAGTAGTAGGTGCTGGGATCGTGCGGGTCGGCGCCGAGCAGGAACGCCACGCTCTGGCCGAGCGCGGCGATCTGCGCCAGCGCGAGGTCCACGAAGATCACCCCGCGGGCCAGCACGTGCTGACCCAGCGCCGGCAGGATCAACACCAGCAGGAGGCATGCGAGGAGCGGCAGCGCCATCACGGCGAGGAAGTTCATTTCGCTCCCCCCGGCTTCCCGGAAAGGCCTCCGGCCACGGACGACACCAACACGTCGAACTTGGAGAACACGTCGTTGGTTCCCGGCATGCCGCCCACCTCGGTCGCGACCTCAACGGCGACGCCGCCGGCCCGCTTCGCGACCTGGTTGCTGGCGTCGGCGTTGTAGTACGGCTGGTATAGCACCACTTTCACGCCCGCCTTCTTCATCGCTTCCGCGAGCTGATTGACGTAGTGCGGGCTCGGCGGGATTCCGGGCTTGGGCTCGACGGTGCCGAAGAGCTTGAGCCCGAATCGATCGGCGAAATAGACGAAGTTCGGGTGATACGTCACGACGGAGGCACCTTTGTACGGCGCCATCTGCTTTTCCCATTTGTCGAGAGCGGCATCCATCTTTTCATCGAACGCCTTGGCGTTCGCCGCGTAATCGGCCGCGTTCGCCGGATCGAGTCGGGAGAAGACGTCGGCGAGACGGTGGGCCACGATCTCGAGATTCTTGGGATCGGCGTAGTAGTGTGGATTGCCGAGCGGGTGAATGTCTCCCTCGGCCCGGCTCACCGTGCCCGTGGGCTTCTCGAGGACGTCGACGCCCTGGGATGCGTCCACGAAGCCTTTCGCGCCCGGCTGAATCCTGGGATTGCGACTTCCCGGCAAGACGAGCGGCAACCAGCCGGCGTCCAACTCCAGACCGGTCGAGACGAACACGTCCGCGCCCTGAATGGCCTTCATCAGGCTGGGCTTGGCGGGAACGAAGTGCGGATCCTCGTAGCCTCTGCAGAGGCTCTGGGCCGACACGTGCTTGCCGCCGACGAATTGCGCGACGGACGCGAGGTCGGTCAACGACGTTGCGACCTTCAGGTCCGCAAACGCGGGTGCGGTCGGGAGCAGGCCGAGGAGCGTTAACCACCACCATCGGAACAGCGATTTCATGGAGTCCCCCAAGTACTATGGGTCAGGGTTGTTGGTCTTACGCGTGCCTCGTCGATGCGGCTCAGTACGCGTGCGCCGGGTGATAGCCGATCGTGTAGCTCATTTGAATCATGATCCGGTCGTCGTTCGGCTCGACCCCGTTGGCGGCGTCCGCCTGAGCGTGGCTGTACTCGAGCCTCACGAACGAGAACTCCGAGGGCGTCCACGCGACATTGGCGGACACCCGGTTCACCTTGCCCGGAACCCGCGTGCCGAAACCGTCGACCAGAAAGTCGGTGAAGCTGTTGCGTGCCTGCTCACCGCGAACGCCCATCCACCAGACCTGCGACACGCGGTATTGCAACGACGCGTACCCGCCGTCCGCTTCCCGGGCGTAGTTCCCGGCCGTGGTCGAACCCTTCTGTAGGTATTCGCCCTGCACGATCCACCCGTGCCGGTTCGAGTTTCTCGCCGGCACGTTGCGGACCGTCACGTCCGCGCCGTACGCGGCGTGCCGAGCCGCGTCGGTCCCACGACCCTCTAGGACGGACTGGCCGAGCTCGAGCGTCGTCGCGTCGTTCAGGTCGAATTGATTCTTGAAATGCCCCAGGAACGGGACGTTGTCGTGCTTCGTGGATCCGAGATCGAGCGGGTGATCGGGATCGCTCGCGATCGCCTGGTAGGCGCCACCCGTCACCTCGGAGAACCAGGGCAGCGGCGTGAGCCACGCGGCCTCAACGCCTGCGTCCTTGAAGCCTTCCTCGCCGATGGTGTTGGCCATGACGATCGGAGCCTGGATGAACGGAAAGGCGTGCGTGTGGAGCAATCCGTGCTTGCCGAACGTGCCGCGGAGCTTCCCCAGCTTCAGTTGAATTCCGGGGATGTTCGTGCTGCGAGCCCAGACCTCCTCCGGGTCCACGCTGCCATCCCCAACGAAGACGATGTTGCCGGCGAAGGTCCAATAGGGATCCACGACGGACATCAGGCTCATTTCCGCCTCGTCGAACTTGAGCCCGTACGCCTCATCCAGGTTGCGTGCGGCCTGCCCCGTAAACAGCGCGTTCATGCCGATCGCCGGGTTCGCGAGGTTCGAGAACATCGATGACGTCTGAGCGCTTGCGACTGCCGGGACGAGCGCGATCGACGCGCCGGCCGCGGCGAGCGCCAGCCCTCGAACGAGACGGCGAACGGCTGAACCCGAGGCTCGGCGCAAGCGCCGCCCGGCAACCTCCTCGCGTCGTGCGAGGCAAGTGAGTGATGCGATTCCGTGCATGCCTGCTTTCTCCCGAATGGCGCGCTCCGAGGCCGGCAGGAACGGACACGCGGTCACGAGCGTTCACACGCCGACTCGAGAGCGACTGGAAGGGTGGACGCGCCGCGCGGCGCGCCCGGCAGCGGGAGGGCTAGGCGATGGGAGGCGCGCGGCTCGAGGCGCGATGAACCGCGGCCGATGCGAGCTGGGTCTCCGCGGGGAGGGCGACGGTGCCCAGCCTCAGCTCGGGGCCGGCGGGCGCCGCGACGACGGGAACCGTGGTCGCCGGCGCCACGCTCGCCGAACAAATCGCGCATGCGGCGTCGACGGTTCCGCCCGAGTGGTGGTGGACCACGCCGATGATGCCGGCGGCGCACAGCACCATCGCGAGCGGGATCGCCAGCCAGGCGACGATCGCGCTCGATCCGTTCCGCTTGTACCGCTGCTTCATGGGCGAAGGGCTCCCCGGCGGGGCATGTGCGACTGCGGCGCGCACAGTCTAGGCTCCGGCCCCGAGCGTACGCAAGGCGTCGTCCGGAGGCGTTCGCAAGACGCATGCCCGGCGCTCGAACGATGCCGCGACGGGGAGTCGATGGGAGGAAGTGACGAGTGCAACCACGGGAAAACATTGCGCCAAGGGCCTACGCGCCGGCCGTCGAGACACCGCTCCGGCTCTCCTTCGGCGCGCTCGTGGTGCTCGTCGCCGTGCGGCTGCTGGTCACGCTGTGGCCGTCGATGTGGCTTTGGGGGCTCAACACCCAACGGTTCCTCACCGCTCCTGTCGCGCTGTCGCTGTGGGCGGTCATGGCGCTGCCGCTCATCCCACCGGTGGCGGCGAGGTGGGCGGGGTCCCTCGAGCGCGCGGGCGATCGACTGTCGGCGTCGACGCGCGCGCGCGTGATCGCCGCCGCGCTGTGTTCCGTCGTCGTGCTGCTGCTCGACGATCGCACCGGGTTCACGGGCGACTTCCTGATTCGTCGGGTGGCGTTCGATTCGCCCGAGTTCGTCGCTCGGTTCAAGCAGTCGCTGCCGCTCGAGCTGCTGTTGTTCGAACGACTGCCGATCGCGATCCAGGGCTTCCTGTTGCCGGCCGGGATGCTGCCGCGCCTGATCGGAGCGGTCGCGGCGTTTGCGCTCGCGTTCGCGGGGCTCGAGCTGGGCCGGGCGTTCACGGGCCGCGGCGACGACCGCGTCGCGGTGGCCTGCCTCGTCGTCTTCGGCGGTTTTCTGGCCATGTGCACCGGGCTCGGCAAGCCGGCGGCGCTGCTGTGCGCGCTGACCGCACTCGCCGCCGTGTATGCCGTCCGCGCGGCGACCACCGGCCGCGGGCTCGCGCGGCTCGGGTGCGCGGTGTTCGTGGCGCTGGTGCTGCATCGCGCCGGCGCGCTGCTGCTGCCCTGCTGGCTGCTCGCGATCGGCCTATCGCGCGGCCGGCGTCCGGGCGGGACGATTACGCCGAGTGCGACGACGTGGGCGCTCGCGCTGTTGCCGTTGGCGGCACTCGCGGTGGTGGGCCCGCGAATGCTGCACGTCGTCTGGGATATCGACCTTCCCTTCCATCTCGGCCGAGCGGGATCGGCGGGCGCAACGCAAGCGGGCGCGACGCGGTGGCTCGATCTCGTCAACCTGACGCCGCTCATGGTGCCTGCGGGAATCCCGCTATTGCTGGGTGGCGTGGCACGGCCGGGCGCGTGGCTCAGGACCCGCGAGGCGGCGGTGCTGCTCGCGCTGCTCGTTCCCTGGCTGATCGTCGCCGCGGTGGCGACGCCGGTGCAGGGATGGTTCCGGGATCTCGATTTCCTCGCGCCGGGGGCGGTGGCGCTGGCGGCGCTGTGCGCGTGGATCCTGACCCGCCTGCAGAAGGGCGCGAACCGCTTCCGAGGTCTCGGCGTGGCCGTCGCGATGGTCAGCGTCGGCTCGACGCTCCAGCTCCTCTGCTGCTTCCACGAGCCCGCAAGCGGACTGCGGCGCGTGCGGGCCTACCTCGCCGAGGCGCCGCGACGCGCGGCGGGCGAGCGCGAAACGAATTGGGACTTCCTGGCGCTGCGGGCGTTCGCGCTGCACGACTGGCCGCTCGCCGCGGAGGCGTGCGAGCAGGCGGCGCAACTCGCGCCGAGCACGCGCGTGCTCATGATGCTCGGGATCGCGCGAACGTACACCGGCGACTACGCCGGCGCGCGGCAGGCGTACGCGCGGGTGATCGAGCGCTCGCCAAACGAGCTGGTCGCGTGGGCAGGGCTCGCGGGGCTGGCCGAACGACTCCATGATCCACGGCTCGCGGATTCCGCGCTGGCGCGCATGCGGAGCTATCCCGAGACCAGCGCCAAGGCTCGCGAGCTGCGGCGCGTCATCGAGCAGTATCCCGAGTTCTGGCCGAGGGCGCGGTATTGACTCCGCAGTGAACGCCGCGTGAACGAACAGTGAAATTTCGATTTGCTGCGATTGCGTCGCCGACGCGACGCGACGGCGCTCCGTCACCCGAGGTGCGTCGCGGCCTTGCGGTTCCAGCACGCATCCGGCACGTGCGAATTTTCCCCGCACCAATGCTGCACAATTTCGGTCTTGCCATCGATGCCACGCAAAGTGGTATAACCACGCCCACGCTCGCGGTGACATGACTCCTCGCGCGCGAGCGCGCATCAGCTCTTCCTCACGCACACGGAACAGGTGTCTGGCGTCGAACGCGGGTCACGCCGCGGCGGTGGTGGTGCGTCGCTCCCGTCACCCCTGCGATGTGGCGCGGCAAGGAAGCAGGGTGTTTCTCTCGCGAGGACCAGGGAGGTCCCACATGGCCGAAGCGCTCATCAACGACTCGCCGCTCCATCCCAACCCGTCGGCATCTCCGCACGGCGCCGGTCTCCACGTGTCGCGCCGCTACACCCGACCGGGCCACGGGCCGTTCGAGGGCGTGCAGTGGGAAAAGCGCCGCACCGTCATCTCCAACCCCGACGGGTCGGTCGTGTTCCAGATGGACGAGGTCGAAGTCCCCGCCTCGTGGTCGCAGCTCGCCACGGACATCGTGGTCAGCAAGTACTTCCGCAAGGCGGGGCTGCCCACCGCCCCCGGGCACGAGACCAGCGTCCGCCAGGTCGTGCACCGCCTGGCGCGCACGATCCGCCGGGCGGGCGAGGACCAGGCCGGCTACTTCGCGACGACCGACGACGCCGAGGCGTTCGAGGCCGAGCTGGCCTACATGCTCGTGAACCAGATCGGGGCGTTCAACTCGCCCGTGTGGTTCAACTGCGGCCTGTTCCACGAGTACGGCATCGAGGGCTCGGGGGGCAATTTCTACACGGACCTGAAGACGGGGCAGGTGAGAGAGACCCCGGACTCGTACTCGCGACCGCAGGTGTCGGCGTGCTTCATCCAGTCGATCGGCGACGACCTGATGTCGATCTTCGAGCTCGCGCGCAACGAGGCGCGCGTCTTCAAGTACGGTTCCGGCACCGGCACGAACTTCTCGAGGCTCCGCGGCCGCATGGAGAGGCTGTCGGGCGGCGGCACGTCGTCGGGGCTGATGTCGTTCCTCGAGGTGCTCGACAAGGGCGCCGGCGCCACGAAGTCGGGCGGCACCACGCGCCGCGCGGCCAAGATGGTCGTACTGGACGCCGATCATCCCGAGATCCTCGACTTCATCCGCTGGAAGGTCCGCGAGGAGAAGAAGGTCGCCACGCTGGTCGCGGCCGGCTACTCGTCGGACTTCAACGGCGACGCCTACGGCACCGTGTCCGGCCAGAACTCGAACAACTCCGTGCGACTGCCCGATCGTTTCATGGAAGCCGTGGTGAACGACGGTGTGTGGCAGACGACGATGCGCACCACCGGCGCCGTGCACGAGACGCTGCGCGCGCGCGAGCTGTGGCGCGAGATCGCGAGCGCCGCCTGGCAGTGCGCCGATCCGGGCGTTCAGTACGACGACACGATCCAGAAGTGGCACACGTGCAAGGCCACGGATCGCATCCACGCGACGAACCCGTGCGTCACCGGCGACACGCTGGTCGCGACCGCGGAAGGCTGGCAGCGGATCGACGCGCTCGTGGGGAAGTCTGCGAGCGTGATCGGCGCGGACCGCCAGCCGCACTGGGTGACGCAGATCGTGCCGACCGGTCGAAAGCAGGTCTACCGCCTGCGAACGCACGCCGGGCTCGAGGTGCGCATCACCGGCGATCACAAGGTTTGGACCGCGGAGCGAGGCGATGTGCCGGTTTCCGAGCTGCAAGCGGGCCAGCGCGTCGCGCTCGTGGGCGCGGGATTCGGGCGTGGCTCGCTGCCCGAAGCGCAGGCCCGAATCGCGGGAAAGGCGCTCGCGGAGTCCTACGCGATTCTGGGTGTCGGGGTTCGCAGCGAACGTGAGGTCCCGTGGGCCGAGTCCAAGGGCAAGAGCCTGCGTCTCGGCATGCTCGAGCGCCGAGGCCTGCCCGAGGGGATCTTCCGGCTCGATCGGGGCTCGCTGTCCGAGGTGCTGGTGTCGTTCATCGAGGAATGTGGCGCGCGGGACGGCCAGCCGACGGACATCGAGCTCGCCGAGTCCGAGGCGGGGTTCCAGCTGCAGCTGCTGCTGCTCAACTTCGGGATCAAGACCACGCGCGAGCCGCTGCCGACCGAATACGCTGCCGGCGAGCAATTGACCCTGCCGGCGGACGCGCTGGCGAGGCTGCGTGCGCCCGGGTCGTCGGAGCGCTTCGACGCCGTCCTCGCGATCGAGCCCCTCGGCGAGGAGGAGGTCTACGACCTCACCGAGCCCATGACGAGCCACTTCGTCGCCAACGGCGTGCTCGTCCACAATTGCTCCGAGTTCGTGTTCCTCGACGACACGGCGTGCAACCTGGCGTCCGTGAACCTGATGAAGTTCCTGCGCGCGGACGGCTCGTTCGACGTCGACGGCTACCGCCACGCGAACCGGGTGTTCTTCCTGGCGCAGGAGATCCTGGTCGACTTCGCGTCGTATCCGACCGAGCGCATCGCCGAGCGCTCGCACCAGTTCCGACCGCTCGGCCTCGGCTACGCGAACCTGGGCACGCTGCTCATGGTGCAGGGGCTGCCGTACGACAGCGACGCCGCCCGCGCCTACGCGGCGTGCGTCACGGCGCTCATGACGGGCGAGGCGTACGCGCTGTCGGCCGAGATGGCCGCGAGCCGTGGCGCGTTCGAAGGCTATGCGACGAACCGCGACAGCATGCTCGGCGTCATCGGGCTGCACCTCGACTCGGCGCGCGCCATCGACCACATGCACGCGCCGCGCGAGCTCAAGCTCGCGGCGGTCGAGTGCTGGGAGCGGGCACTCGAGCTGGGCGTCCGGCATGGCTATCGGAACGCCCAGGCCACGGTGCTCGCCCCGACGGGCACGATCGGTCTGCTCATGGACTGCGACACGACCGGCGTGGAGCCCGATTTCGCGCTGGTCAAGTTCAAGAAGCTCGCCGGCGGCGGCTACTTCAAGATCGTGAATCAGTCGGTGCCGCTCGCGCTCGAGCGCCTCGGCTACGCGCCCGATCAGATCGAGCGCATCGCGCGCCACGCGGTGGGCACGGGCACGTTCGAGGACGCGCCGCACATCAATCGCGACTCGCTGCACCAGAAGGGCCTGACCGAGGCCGAGATCGGGCGGATCGAGCGGGCGCTGCCGAGCATGCTCGACATCCGCTTCGCGTTCTCACGCGGCATGGTCACCGACGACACCCTGACCCGCCTGGGCGTGAGCACGGCGGAGCGCGAGAAGCCCACGTTCACGGTGCTGCCGTTCCTGGGCTTCACCGACGAGCAGATCGGCGAGGCCAACGCCGCGATTTGCGGCAGCCTGACCGTCGAGGGGGCGCCCGGGATCAAGCCCGAGCACCTGGCCGTGTTCGACTGCGCCAACCGCTGCGGCCCGAACGGGACGCGCTTCATCGCCCCCATGGGTCACGTCCACATGATGGCCGCGGTGCAGCCGTTCATCTCGGGAGCCATCAGCAAGACGGTGAATCTGCCGAACGAGTCCACGATCGACGACATCGCCGAGATCTACTTCCAGTCCTGGAAGCTCGGGCTCAAGGCCGTGGCGCTCTACCGCGACGGCTGCAAGCTGTCCCAGCCGCTCGTCACCGCGAAGAAGACGGACGAACGCGCGGAAGGCGGGGGCCCCGCCAAGCTGCGCCGCCGCCGCCTGCCCAAGCGGCGCCACGGCTTCACGCAGGAGGCGCGGATCGGCGGGCACAAGGTGTTCCTGCGAACGGGCGAATACGAGGACGGGACGATCGGCGAGATCTTCATCGACATGCACAAGGAGGGCGCGGCGTTCCGCAGCATCATGAACTGCTTCGCGATCTCGGTGTCGATGGGGTTGCAGTACGGCGTGCCGCTCGAGGACCTGGTCGACCAGTTCACGTTCACGCGCTTCGAGCCGCAGGGCCGCGTCGACGGGCACGAGAACATCCGCGCCTGCACGAGCGTCGTCGACTACGTGTTCCGCACGCTGGGGCTCGAGTACCTGAACCGCACCGACCTGGTGCACATCGTCACCGAGGATCTGCAGGGCCAGCCGGTGAGCAAGCCGCATGCGACCGACGTGCCCGTGGGCCGCGAGCACCGGCGCCCGAACGGCAACGGCGGCGCCCATCCCGAGAACGGGCCGAAGGCGCCGGTGGCGAACGTCGGAGAGGGCGCGGCGAAGCTCGAGCCGCGCGGCCGGGTCAAGGACGCGCTCGCGGACAACGCGCAGGACGCGATGCTGCGCAAGTTCCCCGGCGATGCTCCGCTCTGCACCGTGTGCGGCCACATCACGGTGCGGAACGGCACCTGCTATCGCTGCATCAATTGCGGGAACTCGATGGGGTGTTCTTAGGCTCGACAACGACCGCGGTTCCCACGTGAGACGGGCGGGGTCGAGAGGCCCCGCTCTCCGCGTTTTTGGGCCCCAGGGCCGCGTGGCGCACCGTTCCGCGTTGCGCCCGGGCGTCGCGGTCGGGCAGATTCGACCGCCATGACCGACCGCGCCGCCTCCCGCCCCGGTCCGTTCAGCGCCGAGAGCGTGCTGCGCCTGCTGCTCGCGTTCGTTCCCATCGCCGCCGCCGCCGCCGGACTGCACTGGGGCGGTGTCGCCACGTTCGCCTGCGCCGCGCTCGCGATCGTGCCGCTCGCCGGGCTCATGGGGTCGGCGACGGAGCGCATCGCGGACCGTATGGGCGCCGGCGTGGGCGGCCTGCTCAACGCCACGTTCGGCAACGCGGCGGAGCTGATCATCGCGCTCGTCGCGTTGTCGCGCGGCTACCACGACGTCGTCAAGGCGAGCCTCACGGGCTCGATCATCGGCAACGTCCTACTGGTGCTCGGGCTCGCGATCGCCGCCGGCGGCGCGCGGCGCGAGAAGCAGTCGTTCGACCGCACCTCGGCCGCCACCGGCTCCACGCTGCTCGCCCTCGCGGCGATCGGCTTGGTCGTGCCCGCCATGTTCCGGATCGCGGCCGAGGGGGCCGTCGACCGGGCCGAGCTGACCCGGGCGCGCGAGCTGGCGCTCGAGCGCGCGCTGTCGCTCGAGATCTCGATCGTGTTGTTCGTGGCCTATCTCCTGAGCCTGGTGTTCAGCCTGCGCACCCACCGGCACCTGTTTGCCGGTCCGGCCCACGCCTCGGCGCCCGCCGCGTCCCAGCCCGCGACGGCGCCCCCCCCGGCGCCGAGGATCGGCGGCGCCGTGGTCACGCTGCTCGTCGCCACCGGGCTGATCGCATGGATGAGCGAGCTGCTCGTGGGCGCGGTCGAGGAGGCGTCGCACGCGCTCGGGCTCACCGAGGTGTTCGTCGGCGTGATCGTGGTGGCGATCATCGGCAACGCGGCCGAGCATTCGACCGCGGTGCTCATGGCGATGAAGGACCGCATGGATCTGGCGCTCCACATCGCGATCGGCTCGAGCACCCAGATCGCGTTGTTCGTCGCGCCCCTGCTGGTGTTCGTGTCCTACGCGCTGCCCGGCGGGCCGATGGACCTACGCTTCAGCCCATTCGAGGTGCTCGCGGTGCTGATCGCGGTCGGCGTCGTCAATCTGGTCGCCCAGGACGGCGAATCGAATTGGCTCGAGGGGGCGCTGTTGCTGGCCGTGTACGTCGTGCTGGGCGTGGCGTTCTACTTCCTGCCGTAGCCCCTGCGACGCGTCACATCTCCCCACCCGGCGGCCCATCCGATCAACCCCATCGCGGCCACCGCCATACCCGTCACTGGTGCGCGCTGCATGCTCGAACCCCTCTCGTGCGTCGCGGGTGGCCCGGGGGCGCCTGTCGCCGGCTCGGGTCCCACTTGGCTGACCGCTGCGCCTACGCGCCCGGTTCCAAAAGCCGACCGCAGTGAAACGCGCGTCTGCTAGGATCGTGTGCGGGAGGGATCCATCGTGACGATCGCACCCCACTCGATGGTTCACGAGCTGGTCCGGCGACTCGACGGCGCGGTGTCCGTGCCCGACGACGCGACCCGATGTCGCAACGTCAAGCAGGTGCTGACCGAGGTGGTCCGCTCGAGTCAGTCGTTCGTGCCGGACGAACTGATGCGCACCGCGACGGGCCAGTACGCGCGCCGCCTGCTCCACCGGGATCCCGCGGGCCGCTACACCCTGCTCGTCATGGTGTGGGACCGCGGCCAGGGCACGAACCTCCACGATCACGCCGGAATGTGGTGTTGCGAGTGCGTCTACCGTGGCCGCATTCGCGTGACGTCGTACTCCATCGTCGGCGGCGATCCGGAGCGCGACCTCGTGGAGTTCCGGCAGGAGTCGGTGATCCACGCGGGCGTGGGTGAAGCCGGGGCCCTGATTCCGCCGTTCGAGTACCACGTGCTCGAGAACGCCGGCGACGTCCCCGCGGTGACCCTCCACGTCTACGGCGGCGAGATGACCCATTGCCACATCTTCGAGCCGGCCGAGGGCGCCCGCCATCGCCGCCGCTACAAGGAGCTCACGTACACCGTGTGACCGGGGTCACGCCCGCCGTTCCGGGAGCGGAGCATGCGGCTTGACGTCGCGCTGCACGGGCTGCGGTTGTTCAAGAGCCGCTCGCAGGCGCAGGCCGCGATCGCCGCCGGTCGCGTGCTGCTGAACGGCGCCCGCATGAAGCCGAGCCACGAGGTGCGCATCGGCGATCGCCTGACGTTCACCGGCGGATCGCGTCGCCGCACGCTCGAGGTGCTCGAGCTGCCGGCTCGCTCGCTCAGCTCGGACGCGGCGAAGGCGCTTGTCCGCGATGTGGGCGGGGCGTGAGGCTCGAATCGGCCATTCGGCTGTCCGCCATCGGCAGCCCCCACGGGTCGCCCCCCGACACGTGTCGATCGTGCGCGTCACCGGGCGCTTACGGCGGCCACGCTCGGTTCGCGGGCGTGGTCGTCGTGCTCATGCGCTGGCGCCGGTGCGTGGTTGACGCGCATCGCCTACAATCTCTGGTGGTCACCACGCGTTCTCACCCGGACCTGCGCCGCCCCGAATGAGCCTATCGAACGGCTTGAGACTCGGCCCCTACGAGGTCCTCGCGCCCCTCGGCGCCGGGGGAATGGGAGAGGTGTACCGCGCCCGCGACACGCGGCTCGAGCGCGAGGTAGCGGTCAAGGTCCTGCCCTCGGACTTCGCCGGCGACGCCGAGCGGCTCGCGCGTTTCGAACGCGAGGCCCGTGCCGCGGGCGTCCTGAGCCACCCGAACATCCTGGTGATCTACGACGTCGGCACCCACGACGGCAGCCCCTACGTCGTGTCCGAGCTGCTCGACGGAGCGACGCTCCGCGACATCATGGCCGGCGCGGCGCTGCCCATGAGCCGGGCGGTCGCCTACGCGCTGCAAATCACGCGTGGGCTGGCTGCGGCGCACACGAAGGGCATCGTCCACCGCGACCTCAAACCCGAGAACCTGTTCGTGACGCGAGACGGGATCGTCAAGATCCTCGACTTCGGACTCGCGAAGGTGCTGGACTCGGCCAACGGTGACGGCTCTGCAACACGGGCCGCGACGGTCACGGTCGCCACCCAGCACGGCCGAATCATGGGCACCGTGGGCTACATGCCGCCCGAGCAGCTGAGGGGGCTGCCCACGGATCATCGCACGGACATCTTCGCCCTGGGGGTCGTGCTCTACGAGATGCTGTCGGGTGGCCCACCGTTCCAGCGCTCGTCGGCGGTCGACACGATGAGCGCGGTGCTGTCCGAGGATCCGCCGGAGATCTCGAATTCCGGACGCCCGCTCCCCCCCGCGCTGGACCGGATCGTGCGGCACTGCCTCGAGAAGCGGCCCGAGGACCGCTTCCATTCCGCCCACGACGTGGCGTTCGCGATCGAATCGCTGTCGGGGGTCCAGGAATCGGACGCGCCGGTTGCGGAGGCTCCGGCGCCCGCCAAGCGACGGGGCTCGCGCAGCGCCAAGACGGCTCGCGTGGAGGCGGCGCCCATCCCCACGTACCGGCAGCTCACGTTTCGCCGCGGCACTGTGTTCTCCGCGCGGTTCGCCGCCGACGGGCCGAACATCCTGTATTCGGCGGCCTGGGACGGCGAGCCGATCGAGCTGTATGCGACCCGTGCCGAATTCCCGGAGTCCCGGCCGCTCGGTTTTCGCAGGGCGCAGCTGTTCGCGATCTCGACGACCGGCGAGCTGGCGATCGCGCTCGACGGCCGGTACGTCTCGCATCGCCAGCTTCGCGGCACCCTCGCGCGCGTCCCGCTCGAGGGCGCCGCGCCGCGTCCCACGCTGGAGGGAGTGCACGAGGCGGAGTGGACGCCGGACGCCAAGGCGTTGGTCGTGGCCCGCGAGGTCGGGGGCCGTTATCGGCTCGAGCTGCCCGCCGGCCGCGTGCTGTACGAGACCGGCGGATGGATCAGCCATCCACGCGTCCATCCTAGGGGCACCCACGTCGCGTTTCTCGATCATCCGATGCAGGGCGACGACCGCGGCTCGGTCGCGATCGTCGACCTCGAGGGCAATCGCCGGGTGCTGTCCGAGGGCTGGGCGGGGGCCGAGGGGCTGGCGCTGTCCCCCGACGGCAGCGAAGTGTGGTTCACCGCGGCCGAGTCGGGGTTCGCGCGCGCGCTGCATGCGGTGACGCTCTACGGCAAGCGCCGGCTGGTGTTACGGATGGCGGGCGGTCTGATCCTGAAGGACATCGCCCGCGACGGCAGGATGCTCGTGATCCGCGACATCGAGCGCAGCGAGATCATGGGTAGGATCGGAGGGGCGACGAAGGAGCGAAATCTCTCATGGCTCGACGTCTCGGTCGTCATCGACCTCTCGGACGACGGGTCGACGCTACTGTTCATGGAGCAAGGCGTCGCCAGTGGTCACACGTATGCGGTGTGCATGCGCGGGACCGACGGCTCGCCCGTGCTGCGTCTCGGCGAGGGGGCCGCGTCGGGACTGTCGCCGGACGGTCGCTGGGCGCTGTCGATCGTCTACGACGTGCCCTCGCATCTCATGCTGCTGCCGACGGGGGCCGGCGAGCCGACGCCGGTGGCCCGACACGACATCGAGGACTACCTGTCGGCGCGCTGGGTGCCCGATGGCCGGATCGTGTTCGTCGGACGTCGCGCGGGGGAGTCGCCGAGGGTCTACGTGCAGCCGCTCGACGGCGGGCCGCCCAGCGCGGTCAACGGCGACGAGGTCGTGTTGCGCGGCTTGCCCGTCTCACCCGACGGCCGATGGCTCGCGTGCAGTGCGCTGGACGGGCGGGTGATGCTGGTCCCGCTCGAACCGGGGCCGGCACGCCCGGCCCCCGGCGTGAATGCCGGCGAGGTGCTGATCCGTTGGAGCGGTGATGGCGGGTCGCTGTTCGTCTATCAGCCCGGCGAGCTGCCCGCGAAGATTCATCGGGTGCGCGTCGACTCGGGGGAGCGGGAGCCGTGGATGGAACTCGTTCCCTCAGATCCCGCCGGTGTCTCAACCATTGGACAGATCCGGCTGACACCCGACGGCGTCTCCTGCGTCTACTCGTTCAAGCGGATCCTGTCGGAGCTCTATCTCGTCGAGGGGCTGGTGTAACGCGCTTCACGCCCCTCGACGCAGGGCCGGCTACTTCAGATCGATGATCGTCAGCGAGAACGTGCCCGGGATCTGCACCGCCGCACCGTGTGCGGGCTCGCGAATCCACACGTTCGTGTAGCTCACGGCGGCGAGCTGCAGGTCTTGCCCCGGAGGACAGGCGAAGTCCCCGGGACCGATCGGCGGCACCGGGATCGAGCCAAACACCTGGCCGCTAGCATCTGCGGTGACGGTCGCCGTGGTGGACACGGGACCCGAGACCGTTTCCTTGTTCGACGCCGAGGGATGGTTCCCGCCGCCGTTGATGCACGCGTAGAGCGCCGTGCAGTCCGCGCTGACGTTGTACGTGGCGGCGACGTTCGCGCCCACGCCCACCTCGCGGAAAGTCACGAGCAGACCCCCGTGAATCGGCGCAACAGCGAGCGCTCCAGTGCGCACGTTGCCGTCGGTCACGGTGGCCTCGGCGCTCAGGAACTTGCCGCTGGCGAGCGCGGCGGGGGCCGTGAGGGCGATGGCGATCAGCAACCATGGGATGATCCGCTTCGAGAAACGCATGGGGCTCCTCGCTGGATGGGCCGCGCTCCGGACGCGAGCGGCGGGCTCGTCAGGCATGTGATGGGAGGGAGGCGCAGCCCGAGTGGGTCGCGGGATGGGCATGTCCTCGCCAAGCTGGGGCTGCGGGTCACCGCGAAAACAGCGGCCGACCGGACCCGAATGGCCCGCACCAAGCCTAGCATGTCGGCACGGACTCTTACGAGATCAGTCGCTCCAGATCGGTCGCTCCAGGAGCGATTCGGGACACGACGAACGCGTGGGGTGGGCGGCCGGGTCCCTGAACGCGCCGGCGGGCGAGACGATCCTCGCCCGCCGGCCACCCGATCGCTCCCCCTCCCTGGCTATTCGAGCACGATCTTCTTCTCGGTGGTCTTACCGCCGGCGCTCAAGCGCACGAAATACACGCCTTTGTCGGCGCGCATTCCCGTGTCCTTCATGCCGTCCCAGCGGGAGATGAACGAACCGGCCGCGGCATCTTGGTCGAGCAGCGTGCGCACGGCGCGCCCCTGCAGGTCGTACACCTTGAGCGTGACGTGCCCGGCCTCGGGGATCGCGAACTCGAGCCGGCTCGCCGCCGACGGATTCGCGCCCTTCAGGCTCATCCCGAACGGAGCGGACTGAACCTGGGCCCGGGGATCGGCGGCCGCCGCATCGCCCGCGTCGCCGCCGCGCCCCCAGCGCTCGTCGCGGTCGCCGCTCGAGCGTCCGATCTCGGCTTCCTCGTGATGCTCGTGATGGAGCGGATCCTGCGGCGGCGCGACGTAGGGGAAGTACGGCAGGAACGGCTTGTCGTTGGCGTCCACGCCGTCGCCGAGCTGGTTGTTCGGAGCCACGTTGAACGCCGGCGTGAACGGCGTGGCGCCCGCGACGACGCGCTCCGCGATGTCCACGACGTCGTCCGCGAGCCGGCGTCCGTTCGGGAAGCCCGCGACGTCGCCACCGAGGATCCCCAAGCGGCTGGGGCGGCTGGCCGGCGGGATCGCCATGTTGAGGCGCAGCATCTCGCACGGCACCTGGTTTGGATTCGCCGGCTTGTTGAGCCCGGGGATGCCGGTGAGGAACACCGCGACCAAATCGTTGCGCGGCGCTGGAGGCGTGGCGATGCCGTAGAGCGCGGTGAGCAGGTGCGCCAGCTCCGGATCGGTGACGTAGCTCAGGAACTGCGTGTCGTTCTCGGGCTCGCTGGCGTTGAACTTGTCCTTGTCCTTGAGCGGGATCACGACCTCGTTGACCAGCGGATTGCCGAGCCGCGAGACCTGGACGTTCGAGCCGCTGGTGCTCGTCGTGCCGTCGCCGTTCAGGGTGCGAACCGCCGGGCGATCCGACGACACGTAGACACCGATCACCGAGTTCGACGTGTTTGGAGCCTGACCGTCCGAGGTCAGTCGCGTCATCGGAATCTGCAGCGCAATGGTCATGACGTCGTAGCCGCCCACGCCGTCGAGGCCGCGCCCGCGGTTGCCGGGGGGCTTGCGAATCGTGAGCAGGTCGAAGATCGCTGCGAGATCCACGAAGAACGGATCGTCGCGCGGCCCGACGAACACCTTGCTGCCGTCGGAGAGCTGCGACACCGCCGCCGCCGCGAGCGACCGGTAGTCCGGCATCGACACCGGTCCGACGAACGCCGGCGCGACCGGCAGATCCGTGCCGAGCACGGTGGGGACGCCGTGGTCGTAGCGCGTGACCGTGTAGGTCTGGCGGACGTTCAAGTGCGGGTCCGTGAGCGAGCTCACGACACCGGTGTTGTACAGGAACGTCGCATCGGTCTGACGCGTCGTCTTGAACTTGAACAGGTAGCGGATGTGGTCTTGGGCGTCGCCGACGTTGTCGACGTTGAACCAGTACGAGACCTCGTCGTCGAACCCGTAGAAGTTCGGCCCGCTGCCGGGCTCGATGAGCGGCACCCAGTCGCCGACCAGCGTGACGCGATCGGGCGCATCGGGGCTCACCCAGGCGTAAAGATCGGTGTCGTCGGCGAGCCGATCCTTGGCCGTGCCGGGCGCCTCGCTGTGGCTCGAAGCGCGCGTCGGCGTGGAGGCCGGGCCGAGGCCCAAGATCAGCGCCATGACGAACGCCGCTCCAAAAACTCGGATTCTCATCACGATCATCCTTTCTCTCGCGCAGCCGCGCGGAGCGTGGCGCGTAAACCCAGCGGCGGCCGCAACCCCGCCCCGGGGTCGAGTGCGGTCGGCGGGCCCGCTCGTGGAACAGCCGCTCCCACTACGCAGCCCACGCTCCACCGGATGAGGGAACCCACGCGATGGCGCTTGTCGGCGACTTGGCGACTGCCTATGTTCTGGCGCCTCACCGCCTGCGGCTGCCGCGTCCCGGACCGCGGATCCCGGATGCGCTCGTCCAATCGACGCTGGGAATCGTAGACAGGATCAGCATGGCGATCGTGGCCGGAGCCGTCTCATGAGCGATCAGGATCGAGACCGTTCGTGCATGGAGCGGGTCCGGTCCGGGGATACTCGGGCGCTCGAGGAGCTCTACGACCGGCACAGCGGTCTGCTCTACTCGGCGGCGTTGCACATCGTCGCGCGGTCGATGGACGCCGAGGAGGTGCTGCAGGAAGCGTGGCTTCAGGCTTGGAATCGGGCCGAGAGCTACGACGCCGGGCGCGGATCGGTGGTGGCGTGGCTGCTGACGCTGGTGCGCAGCCGGGCGATCGATCGATTGCGCAGCCGGGCGTCGCGGCAGCGCGTCGAACAGGCGATCAGCGACGAGCCGCCGGGACGCAGCGTCGAGGAGCCGCCCGCCACCGTCGCCCACCGGCAGCTGCACGAGCGCGTCACCACCGCCCTGGCCGCGCTCGCGCCGCAGCAACGACAGGTGTTGGAGCTGGCGTACTTCGGCGGTCTGACGCAGAGCGAGATCGCATCCCGGCTGGGTGCTCCCCTCGGAACGGTGAAATCCTGGGCGCGACAGGGTCTGCTGCGTCTGCGCGAGCTGGTCCCCGAGGAGGTACGGCTGTGAGCGTCCACCGCGAAGAGCATCTCGGTCTGTGCGCCGGTCTCGTGCTCGGGGCTCTCGACGAGTCCGATGCGCGCGAGCTCGAGCGCCATCTGGCCGAGGGGTGTCCCGAGTGCGAGGCCGAGCTGCGTCGCCTCGCCGACGGCGCCGTGCGGCTCGCGGCGGCGGCGCCGCCGGCCGTTCCCTCGCCGGCGCTCAAGGCGGGAGTGCTCGAGCGGGTGCGGGCCGAGGGTGTG
>JACXTT010001795.1_pt1 | contig 35224 bp, 24 predicted proteins | sample 9270951 | NCBI WGS metagenome assembly JACXTT01 (sample SAMN15532306, study PRJNA645909) | rock metagenome | isolation source: weathered quartz diorite | place: Puerto Rico | collected 2017-06-21 | reverse complement strand
ATCGCCACATCGCAGCGAACAGGAATGCCGCTCAGAACCGACACGAGGGCCGTAGTGATGGCGATACCGGCGCTGGGGCCATCCTTGGGCGTTGCACCTTCCGGCAAATGAATATGCAGATCATTCTTTTCGTAAAAATCCTCGGCAATACCAAGGGTCTTGGCGCGTGAACGCACGACCGATATTGCCGCCTTGATGGATTCCTGCATCACTTCGCCAAGCTTGCCGGTGGTATCTACCTTGCCCTTGCCGGGAAGGCGTGCCGCTTCAACCGTCAGCAATTCACCGCCGACTTCAGTCCAGGCAAGCCCGGTCACCTGGCCGATCTGGTTGGTTTTTTCCGCTATGCCATAACTGTAGCGACGCACGCCCAGATATTTATCAAGGCTCTTGGCAGTCACCTGCACTTTGCCACCCTTGTTCTTGGTCAGTTGCGCCTTGACCACCTTGCGGCAAATCTTGGCAATTTCGCGATCCATGCCGCGTACACCAGCTTCACGCGTGTAGTAACGGGTGATGTCACGCAGGGCGGCATCCGCCACATGCAACTCCTCATCCTTGACGCCGTTGGCCTTCATCTGCTTTGGCAACAGATACTGGCGGGCAATATGCACCTTTTCGTCTTCGGTATATCCGGCAAGGCGGATGACTTCCATGCGATCCAGCAGCGCCGGCGGAATGTTGAACGAGTTCGAAGTCGCAACGAACATGACGTCCGACAAATCGAAATCGACTTCCACATAATGATCCTGGAAGGTGTGGTTCTGTTCGGGGTCGAGTACCTCGAGCAAGGCGCTGGCAGGGTCCCCGCGGAAATCCATCCCCATCTTGTCGACTTCATCAAGCAGGAACAGGGGATTGCGCACACCAACCTTGCTCATGTTCTGCAATATCTTGCCGGGCATCGAACCAATGTAGGTACGACGATGTCCGCGGATTTCAGCTTCATCGCGCACGCCGCCGAGCGACATGCGCACAAACTTGCGGTTGGTCGCTTTCGCGATCGACTGGCCAAGCGAGGTTTTGCCCACACCGGGCGGGCCCACCAGACAGAGGATAGGAGCCTTCAATTTATCCACACGGCTTTGCACCGCCAGATATTCGACGATGCGCTCCTTGACCTTCTCCAAGCCGTAGTGGTCGGCATCGAGCACCTTCTCGGCATTGGCCAGATCGGAACTGACCTTGGTTTTTTTCTTCCAGGGAAGGCCAACAACGGTGTCGATATAGTTGCGCACCACGGTGGCTTCGGCCGACATCGGTGACATCAGCTTCAGTTTTTTCAGTTCGGCCTCGGCCTTGGCGCGCGCTTCCTTGGGCATATGCGCGCCCTTGATCTTCTTTTCCAGCTCATCGATATCGGCGCCCTCCTCGGTTTCGCCGAGTTCCTTCTGTATCGCCTTGACCTGCTCGTTCAGGTAGTACTCGCGCTGCGATTTTTCCATCTGGCGCTTGACGCGGCCGCGGATGCGTTTTTCCACCTGCAGGATGTCGATTTCAGTCTCGAGCAGACCGAGCAGCTGCTCAAGGCGTGAAGGCACATCGAAATTCTCGAGAATTTGCTGCTTCTGCTCCAGCTTCAGCGGCAAATGGGCGGCAATGGTGTCCGACAAGCGGCTGGCGTTGTCGATCCCCGACAGGGAGGTCAGGACCTCTGGCGGAATCTTCTTGTTAAGCTTCACGTACTGGTCAAACTGGCCGAACAGGCTGCGGCGCATGGCTTCAACTTCATTGTTGTCCGATTCAGACTGCGGAATTGGCGTGACTTCCGCCTCGTAGTTTTCCTTGACGTTCAGCACATGATTGATGCGCGCACGATGGATACCCTCGACAAGCACCTTGACAGTGCCATCAGGCAACTTGAGCATCTGCAGGATGCTGGCAATCGAGCCGACACCGTACAGGTCTTCCGGCGTAGGATCGTCGTTGGCGGCTGATTTCTGCGCAATCAGCACCACATTCTTGCCCTCCTCCATCGCCGCCTCCAGCGCCTTGATGGATTTGGGTCTGCCAACGAACAGCGGGATCACCATATGCGGGAAAACCACCACATCACGCAGTGGCAGTAGCGGCAGAATCGTGGTGCTCATGTCTTCTTCATTAGTGGAGAACGTCATGATCTCGTCCTTGGCTCATTGAGCTCAACAATAGAGTGAATAACTGAATTGGGGGCGACAGCGCCTAAGTCAAGCATGCCGCCAAAAAGGCGCAACAGTCGTGGCGGACTCTTTGCCGGATCGCTCGCGATAGCGTGCGGACTGTCAGCTTTGTCCACCAGCCACCTTGGGCTGATCTGAATACATCAGCAAGGGCTTCTGGTCGCCGAGAATGGTGCCTTCATCCACCAACGCCTTTTCGACATTGTTGAGCGAGGGCAGTTCAAACATGACGTCGAGCAAGGCATGCTCGATGATGGACCGCAGCCCGCGCGCGCCGGTTTTGCGCTCCAATGCTTTCTTGGCGATCGCATTCAGGGCGCCTTCGCGGAACTCCAGTTCCACCCCTTCCATCGCAAACAGCTTTTGATACTGTTTGGTGAGCGCATTCTTCGGCTCCGTCAGGATGCGCACCAGGGCACGGACATCAAGTTCCTCAAGTGTGGCCACCACGGGCAGGCGGCCGACGAATTCCGGAATCAAGCCGTATTTGATCAGGTCCTCGGGTTCGACGTCGCGCAGCAAGGCATTATTGGCTTCCCGGTCCTTGCCGCTGCGGACATCGGCACCAAAGCCGATGCCGGTCTTGGCGGTGCGATTCTGGATGACCTTTTCAAGGCCGCCGAAAGCCCCGCCGCAAATAAACAGGATATTGCTGGTATCGATCTGCACGAATTCCTGATTGGGGTGCTTGCGGCCACCTTGGGGCGGCACCGAGGCAATGGTCCCTTCGATCAGTTTCAGCAGGGCCTGCTGCACGCCTTCGCCCGACACATCGCGCGTAATCGAGGGGTTGTCGGACTTGCGGGAAATCTTGTCGATTTCATCAATGTAGACGATGCCCCGTTGCGCTTTCTCGACATCGTAATCGCATTTTTGCAACAGCTTCTGGATGATATTTTCAACATCCTCGCCCACATAGCCGGCTTCGGTCAGCGTAGTGGCATCGGCAATCACGAAGGGCACATTGAGCAAGCGCGCCAAGGTCTGGGCCAGCAGGGTCTTGCCCGAGCCAGTGGGGCCGATCAGCAGGATATTGGATTTTGCGAGTTCGACTTCGCCATCCTTGGCGCCAGTCTTCAACCGTTTGTAGTGGTTGTAGACGGCAACGGACAGGATTTTCTTGGCCTTGACCTGGTCGATCACGTACTGGTCGAGGATGTCGCAAATTTCCTGCGGTGTCGGCAAATCATTCTTGGCGGACTTGGCATTCGGATCGGCCTGGGCCTCTTCACGAATGATGTCATTGCAGAGATCAATGCACTCGTCGCAAATGAAAACCGACGGTCCGGCGATAAGCTTTCGTACCTCGTGCTGGCTTTTGCCGCAGAAGGAACAGTACAGCAGTTTCTCGCCTACTTTCTCGCTCATCACCAACCTCGATCAATCCATAAGTTCCGGCGAGCAGAAACTTCCCGGAACCCCCTGCCAGACCGCGCAACATAGCGCAAAAACGGCTCTACGCCTGACTACGATTTTCCAGCACTTTATCGATAATACCGTATTTCAAGGACTCCTCCGCGGAGAGGAAATTGTCCCGATCCGTATCGCGTTCGATGACCTCATAAGGCTGTCCGGTATGCTTGGACATGATCTCGTTCAGGCGGCGTTTCAGGAACAGGGTTTCCTTGGCGTGAATTTCGATATCCGAGGCCTGTCCGCGATAACCGCCCGACACCTGATGAATCATGACGCGCGCATTCGGCAGCGAAAAACGCTTGCCCTTGGCGCCGGCCGACAACAGGAATGCGCCCATACTGGCCGCAAATCCGGTGCACAGAGTCGCCACATCGGGCTTGATGAATTGCATGGTGTCGTACATTGCCAGGCCGGCTGTTACCGAGCCGCCGGGCGAGTTGATGTAAAGCGAAATGTCCTTGTCGGGATTCTCGCTCTCCAGAAAAAGCATTTGCGCGACGATGACATTGGCGGTCGCATCGTTGACTTCGCCGACCAGAAATACCACGCGCTCCTTGAGCAGGCGCGAATAGATATCGAATGCGCGTTCACCGCGGCCGGACTGCTCGATGACCATCGGGATATACCCCAGGCCGGTAACCGGGGCGAAACCCATGCCGGCATAATCATCGCGGTGCCCCGGCGCCATGCCGGTTACATCGTAGGCATGCGATTGGTAGTCGTAGAAAGTTTTCATGCTCGTTTGATCTCCATGATTTCGTCGAATTCCCGGGTCACGGTCGTGACATCCATGGACTTCGCCGCCCACTCCACCACATTGTCCTCAAGCACCATGCCCTCGACTTCCTGCAGACGGCTGGCATCGCTGTAATACCAGCGCACCATCTGCTGCGGGTCCTCGAACGACTCGGCATGCTCCTCGACGATCGCGCGAATCTGTTCGGGCTTCGCCTTGAGGTCGTTCTGCTTCACAACCTCGTTCAGGATCAAACCAAGCTTCACGCGCTTTTCGGCGCGTTCGACGAACAATTCCGGCGGCAACTGCAAATCCTTGGTGCTCATGCCCCGTGCTTGCAGGTCCTGCGCGGCTTGCTGTTGCAAACGGCCCACTTCGGCATCCACCAGGGAACGCGGCAATTCCAGTTCGGCGGTGGACAATAGCGCATCCATCACCTGATCCTTAGTTTTGGCCTGCACGCGCTTTTTCAACTCGCGCTCAAGATTATTCTTGATCTCCGCACGCATTTTTTCGACATCCCCATCGGCTACACCCAGCGACTTTGCAAACTCGGCGTCGATTTCAGGCAGTTTGGCGGCATTCACCACCTTTACCGTTACCGTGAATTGGACGGTCTTGCCCGCCAGTTCCGGCTGGTAGTCCGCCGGGAAAGTAAGGTCGAATGTTTTTTCCTCGCCGCCTTTCATGCCGATCAATGCGGCCTCGAATGCCGGCAGCATGCGGCCTTCGCCGAGCACCACACCAAAATTCTGTGCGTCGCCACCCTTGAATGGTTGGCCATCCAGCTTGCCGACAAAATCGATCACCAGGAAATCCGCATTGGCAGCAGCGCGATCGGTCTTGTCGTAGGCGGCTCTCTGCTTGCGCAGCGTTGCGATCGTGTTGTCGATATCCTTCGGCCCGACGTCGGCTGCGAAGCGTTCAAGTTTCTTGCCGGCCAGGCTCCCGAGCTTGACTTCGGGATAGATTTCAAAGGTTGCCGTGAATTCGAACTTGTCGGCCGACTCACCACTGTTCGCCGGCGCAAAGCGGGGGAATCCAGCAACACGAAGATTCTGTTTCTGCACTTCAACCGAAAAGGTCGTCTGGACTGCATCCGACATCACTTCCTGCCGCACCTGGAATCCGTATTGGCTGGCGACCATGTTGTAGGGCACCTTGCCGGGACGAAAGCCGGGCATCTTGGCGGTGCGCGCGATATTTTTCAGGCGCGATTTGATTTCCGATTCGATCTCGACAGCTGGTAAAGAGAGGGTCAGATTGCGTTCAAGTTTGTTGCTGCTGGCCTGTGCTTGCATGACAAATTCCTGGTTGAAAAATCGGATGGCGCCAATGACGCAATTAAGCGAGTGCGTCGCGACGGGACGCCTGCGGAAATCATTCTTGGTGCGAAAGAAGGGACTCGAACCCCCACGCCTTGCGGCGCTGGAACCTAAATCCAGTGCGTCTACCAATTCCGCCACTTTCGCCAGACGACGATTTTACCGCAAAGCAGGCGCCGTACATTGCAGACCATCATCTTTTATTCGCATTCAACGCAGAAAACCCCTTGTTTTCACACATATAATCCCTCACGCCCCGTCTATGCGCCATCTCCGGCGGGCATCTTGGGCAAAGCCCCATTACGCAACACCGTTTGACGATACTTTCCCTTGCCAGTCGACCATTACGAAAATTTCCCGGTAGCTTCGCTGCTGCTGCCCCCGAGGCTGCGCCAGCCGATCGAGGTTATCTACGCCTTTGCGCGCTCAGCCGACGATTTTGCGGATGAAGGGGACCTGGCAGCCGACGAACGAATCCGCTTGCTGGACGAGTACGACCTCGAGCTGGCGCGCATTCAGCGCGGAGAGACGTCTGCTTCACCCCTGTTTGTCCGCCTGGCGGCGGTCATTACAGAACATCGGCTGCCCGTCGAGTTGTTCCACGATTTACTCGACGCCTTCAAGCAGGATGTCCGCAAGACGCGTTACGCAGATTTCGCGGAATTGATGGAATACTGCCGACGTTCGGCCGACCCAATCGGCCGCCTGCTTTTGCACCTCAACCGAGCGGCTTCCCCACAAAACCTCCTTTGGTCGGACGCGATCTGTTCTGCACTGCAGTTGATCAACCACTGGCAGGACATTGCGGTGGACTGGCAGAAAAACGAAGGCGGTCGCGTCTACCTGCCGCTCGATGAACTGGCGCGATTTGGCCTGTCCGAAAACGATATCGCCGCCGCCAATTGCAGCCCAGCCTGGCAGGAAATGCTGCGCTTCCAATGTGATCGCGCCCGGACACTATTGAATTCAGGCAAGCCGCTGACGCGCGAATTGCCGGGCCGCATGGGCGCCGAATTGCGCCTGATCGTGGCGGGTGGCAATCGCATACTGGAAAAGATCGATGCCGTGCATGGCGACATTTTTCGGCATCGCCCCCGTCTGAGCAAATGGGACTGGCTTAAAATCGCACCGCGTGCCCTGCTCCCAACCTGAAATCCTGCGATGACCCCGGACGAATATTGTCAGCAAAAAGCCGCCCAGAGCGGCTCCAGCTTCTACTACAGCTTCCGCTTTCTGCCGCCTGATCGCCGCCGCGCCATCACCGCCCTGTACGCGTTCTGCCGTGAAGTCGACGATATCGCCGACGAAGTGCAGGACGCCAATATTGCCCGCGCCAAACTTGGCTGGTGGCGCGCCGAGGTCGCCAGTCTTTTCGCGGGGCACCCCACGCATCCGGTAAGCAAGGCCCTGCAACCTGCCACACGAGAATTCGGCATTGACGAGAGCCGACTCAACGAGATTATTGACGGCATGGAAATGGATTTGTCGCGCCGCCGCTATCAAAGCTTCGATGAATTGCGGCTGTATTGCCATCGCGTGGCGGGCGTCGTCGGACAACTGTCGGCCAGCATCTTTGGCTTCCGCAACCCCTCGACCCTGCAGTACGCCGAAAACCTCGGCCTCGCCTTTCAGATGACCAATATCATTCGCGATGTCGGCGAGGATGCGCGCCGCGATCGCATCTATCTGCCTCATGAAGACTTGCAAAAATTCGGCGTCGGCGTGGCCGACATCCTTGATGGCAAGCATAGCCCTGCCTTCGCCGACCTGATGGCATTCCAGGCGCAGCGTGCCATATCGCTTTATGACACGGCCTTTGCCGCCCTCGCCCCCGAAGACCGGCGCCCGCAGCGACCCGGCCTGATCATGTCGGCGATTTATCGGACCCTCCTTGATGAAATCGAACGCGACGGCTTCAAGGTGCTCAATCAACGTACCTCGCTTACGCCGCTACGCAAGTTGTGGATTGCCTGGAAAACCTGGGTGGTGAATTGACCATGGCACGCATTGCCGTCGTCGGCGGTGGATACGCCGGTATTGCCGCGGCTGTCCGATTGGCCGAACTGGGCCACCGCTGCAAACTGTTCGAAGCCGGCAAGATACTTGGTGGCCGGGCCAGGCGGATTGAATATCGCGGGCTGGTACTCGACAACGGGCAGCACATCCTTTCGGGCGCTTACACCGGACTCCTGCGCCTGATGAAGCTGGTTGGCGTTCCTGCCAGCGCCTGGAAACGGACGCCATTGAGCCTGCAGATGCCGCCAGATTTTTCGATGCGCGCCCCACGATTGCCGGCACCACTGCATCTTGTCTGCGCACTGATGGCGGCGAAAGGCCTCAACCTGAGCGAGCGCTGGGCAGCGATCCGCTTTATGCACAAACTGGAATCGGTCCGATTCATTGTTGATTCCGCATGGTCCGTGCGGGAATTGCTCGACGCCAACCGCCAGCCTGCCGCGCTGGTACACCGCTTGTGGCAGCCACTGACCATATCCGCGCTGAATACACCCATTGAAACAGCATCCGCACAAGTATTCGCCTGCGTCCTGCGCGACGCGCTGGCGGCCAGTCGCGACGCCAGTGACCTGATAATGCCCTGTGCGGATTTATCAGCCCTGTTTCCCGAGCCCGCAGCTATCTGGCTAAAAACGCATGGCAGCGAAATCCGGACCGGCGAACGCGTGGCGGGCATTTCATCGACCGTTGGAGCCGGCGCATCGCAGTGGGATATTCATGTTGCCAATTATGCCGACAGAGGTCCGGAGACATTTGACAGAATCATCGTCGCCGTCGCGCCGCACCAACTTGATGCCATTTCATTGCCCATCAAACTGTTGCCACAGTCGTTCGCTTACGAGCCCATCTGCACTGTGTATCTGCAATATCCGCAAAACATTCGGCTGCCGCACTCCATGACCGGCTGCCTGTCCGGCCACTGCCAGTGGTTCTTTGACCGGAACGCCTTGTCAAACCATCGCGGCCTGGTGGCGGCAGTCATTTCAGCTTCCGGCCCGCACGAATCGCTTGGACACGACGAACTTGCGGCCCGCATCCACGCCGAATTGCAGCAACTGGCCGGCCCATTGCCCATGCCACTATGGCACAAGGTCGTTGCCGAAAAATTCGCCACCTTCGCGTGTACGCCAGGGCTTGATCGACCGTCGGCGATAACTGCCCTTCCGGGCCTGTTCCTTGCCGGCGACTACGTTGCCTGCGATTACCCGGCCACCCTTGAAGCCGCTGTACGAAACGGTATCCGCGCCGCAGAACTGGTCCACGACTCGAACTCGTCAAATCGGGCACGCCGTGACTGAAGCCTTTTCGACCATTCCCGCGGGTTATCAACCGGCCGAATCCCTGCTGGCGGGGAGGGTGGTACTCGTTACCGGCGCCGGTCAGGGACTGGGACGTATCGCGGCGCTGTCTGCGGCCAGACATGGCGCCAGTGTTGTCCTGCACGGACGCAACATGGCCAAACTGGAAGCGGTATACGACGAGATTGAGGCCGCCGGCGACCCTCAGCCGGCTATTCTGCCACTCGATTTTTTAATCGCTTCCCAGGCCGACCTTGATGGTTTTGCCCAGACTATTCACGATACTTTTCGCCGGCTTGACGGAATATTTCATGCGGCAACACATTTCTCGCCACTGATGGCACTTGCCTTGCAGGATCTCGAAACATGGCAAAAACATTTGAGGGTAAACCTCAGCGTGCCCGCCGCGCTGACCCGCGCCTGCCTGCCAATGCTGCAGCGTGCGCCCGATGCTGCCGTGGTATTTCTGTCCGAAACACATGCCATCACACCGACCGCATTCTGGGGCGCGTTTGCAACCAGCAAGAACGCGCTTGCCGCCTTGGTCGAAACCTGGAATGCCGAAATGACCGCCCACCCAGGCTTGCGGTTCCGGCTGTGCGTCCCCGGCCCGGTCGACAGCCCGATGCGGTCAAAGAGCCACCCGGCCGAATCGAGCGCATCCTTGCCATCGGCCCAAAGCCTGGCCAGGCATTTCCTGTATCTGCTGGGACCTGATGCCCGGTCTGAGCGTAATCCTTTCCATCGATGCTTTTCGCCGGATGGAGACAGCATCGCGCCGCCAGCCGCCCCTTGAGCAGTCCGGCTCGATATGTTTCGAAAGACAGACAGATTTGGGTAAACTACGGGTAGCTAGACGATTATCCGGCCCTTCAGTCCGCTGATAACGCCGCCCCAACCAGCATTCGATTGATCGAGTTACTGCGACCATTATCTTGAACGCCATGCTTGAGCAAGGGAACCGCACATTTATCGGCAGCGTCTGCTTTGTCGATATTGTCGGCTATTCCCGACAACCCGTTTCCGAGCAGATTCTGCTGAAGGATCGCTTCACGGAGCTTCTGTCCGAGTCGCTCAAGGACGTGGCGCCCGATCAGCGCATCATCCTCGACACCGGCGACGGTGCCGCGCTCAGTTTCCTGGGCGATCCGGAAGATGCGCTTTTCGTCAGCATGAACATGCGCGATTGTCTGTCTCGTACCGCTGCATCGGCAGCTTCCGCAATGACGGACGGAGCGGGGACGAACGAGAGCGCCCCGTTAGGCGACTTGAGTCTTCGCATCGGTGTAAACCTTGGTCCGGTAAAGCTCATCCGCGACATCAATGGCCAGCCAAATATTGTCGGCGATGGCATCAATGTCGCGCAGCGCATAATGAGTTTTGCACATCCCGGGCAGATCGTCGTATCGCGCTCGTACTACGATGTGGTGTCAGTCATCTCGGACGAATACGCCAGACTTTTTACCTATGAAGGCTCGCGCACCGACAAGCATGTGCGCGAACACGAGATCTATATAGTCGGCGAATCCGCGACCGTATTCGAAAAGGTCCGCAACGGCATGGCCGTAGACCCAGCCTCCACCAATACCAGGATGCAGGCAGCCGCGAATGGCGTATCGACGGGCACATATACATCCAAACGCGAAGATGCTGCGCCCGCCAAAGCGGGCGAGGGCATCACCGGCTTGATGCAGGATTCGCGCAAGCTCATCATGCTCGGTGCATTGCTTGCAGCCGTGGTGCTGGCCTTGCTTTTCGCTCTGGTCATCAAAAAGCCGGTCGACAAGACTGATAGCGTCGCAACCGTCGACGCAATGCCCCCGGTTTCAGCAAAACCATCGCCGGCCGAGACCGCCAATGCGATTCCGGCAGCGCCGGCAGGCCAGATCGCTGTCGAGCCTGCGACCGCTAAGCCGTCAGCGCCGGAAGCTCAACCAACCGCGCCCGTCGAGAACAAGATGGCGAAGACGGAACCTGACAAGATGGCGAAGACAGAACCTGCCACGGGCGATGCGGCAAAGACGGAAGCTGCCAAACTTGCGGCGACCCAGGGCATCGTGAATTTCAGCATCCAGCCCTGGGGCACTGTTTTCGTCAACGGCAAATCCATCGGCGCCTCGCCGCCGCTGAAGCAGACACGTCTCGCGCCTGGCAAATACAAGATCGAAATCCGCAACACAACATTTCCGCCGTTTGTGAGCAATGTCGAAATAAAACCAAAAGAAGAGCTGGGCATAAAACACAAGTTCCAGTAGCACCCGGCAGCCATCCGTTTCGGCGTTGTCGCCAACCATTGCTTTCAGGGCGTTCAGCAAAATGTTTCTTCCCGCCAATCATTGCTTTCTTCCTGATTGCCAGAAGCCTGCTTGGCCTTGGCCGCGCCTGTGTCTCGCCCTGGTGCTGGTGCTAGGTTTGGGTGGATGCGTTCTGCCCCCCCAGTCCGCAACCATACCGCCCCCTTCGGACGAGACCGCGCGCAAGTTACGCACCGAGCGTGCCCAAACCTACCTGAATGAAGGCCTCAAACGCTATGAAGGCGGAGCCTACGACGAAGCAATGAAAAATTTTCTGCTGGCGCTCGACAGCGGAGTGCTCACCGTTCCGCAACAGATTGCCGCGCGCAAGCATATGGCCTTCATTCATTGCCTGGGGGGACGGGAAGCCGCGTGCAAGGATGAATTCCAGAAAATCCTCTCTCTGGACGGCAAATTCGAATTGCCGCCGGCCGAGGCAGGACATCCAGCCTGGGGGCCGGTCTTCAAATCGCTTCGAGCCGACGTCGAGCCGCGCAAACCGCGATTTCAGTTGCAGTTGCCCACCATTCTCGGCCCTTCGGTTGCGGAGCAACGCACCAGCGAAGGCATGGCGGCCTACGATGGAGGCGATTACCCCAAGGCGATCAAGGCGTTTCAGGATGCCCTGAAAGAATCCTTGTCCGACAGCGAGCAAATCCGGGTTCGCAAATACCTGGCTTTCAGTTATTGTCTGTCCAACCGCAGCTCGTTGGGTCGCGCCGAATTTGAAAAAATACTCAAACTCAAACCGGATTTTGAACTGGAGCGCGCCGAATCGGGGCACCCCTCCTGGGGCCCGTCTTTCCGGGCGGCAAAATCCAAACTGAAACCCTTGCCGGCAAAAAAAACAAGTCCCCCATGATAGAAACGCTGGGTCGCTACAAGATTCTCTCCACCATCGGTCAAGGTGCGATGGGCGTCGTCTACAAGGCGGTGGATCCGATGATCGACCGCACGGTCGCCATCAAGACGGTCAATCTCTCGCTCAACAAGGACGACCAGGCGGAATATGAGGCACGCTTCCAGCAGGAAATCAAGGCTGCGGGTCGCCTGAACCACCCCAATATCGTCACCATCTACGACGTCGGGCGCAATGAAACCATGGCTTACATGGCCATGGAATTCCTCGAGGGCAAAGAACTCAAGGATATTCTGGCGGCCGGGGAGCGCCCTGCGGTTGCCTCGACGGTCGACTGGATTGCGCAGGTCGCCCTCGGCTTGGGCGCCGCCCACGAAAACGACATCATCCACCGCGACGTCAAGCCTTCGAACATCATGATCGTGCGCGGCGGTTTTGCCAAGATCACGGACTTCGGCATTGCGCGCATGTCGGCATCGGCGGTTAAAACCATGACCGGACTGATCCTTGGCAGCCCGCGCTACATGTCGCCGGAACAGGTAATCGGCCGCACGCTGGACCATCGCACGGATATATTTTCCCTTGGCGTGGTGCTGTACGAGACGCTGACCGGTGCGCCGCCCTTCGATGGCGACAATGTGAACGCGATCATGTATGCGACCGTGAACCATGCGCCGCCCGCGCCATCCGGCACCAATCCCGATGTGCCGACCATGCTCGACCTGATCGTCGCCAAGGCGCTCGCCAAGACACTGGATGAACGCTACCAGAGCATGCGCGAATTCGCCCAGGACCTGAACGAAGTGAAACGACAGTTGGCCAGCGCCGCGCCCGGCGCAAAAATCATCGCCAGCCAGGCCCCCTCCCAACCCAAACCCGTATCGCTGGAGGCTCTGGGAATCGGTCGTTTCCAGCAGAAAGAGCCCGAGGAGGAAGTCAAGCCCCTCCAACTGGCAAAAAAATTCGATTCCTTCGATGCCACTCTTAAGCTGGCGGCAATGACCAACCAGACTGCCGAGTTCTCAGAATACATTTCGGAAACGCAGAAGCGGCGCGCCTACCAGGCAGAGGCTGCGAATGCGGCAGAACAGCGAAAGGAATCCCTTGCGCGCCCTGGCGATGCAGATATTGCGCCGTTTGAAGAATACGAGGAAGACGAAAAGCAGGGCCGGCTGCCGATGTATATCGCCATGGGCGTTGTGATAGTACTCGGCTTGCTGGCAATCGGTCTTTCGATCGCGCTGATCGTTCGTTGATCCCGGTGCCCTGGCCCCGCCGGCCTTGATTCAATCCGCGCCGGAAACGCCGCGACTAACGGCCGATTCGCGAGCGCTACAGCCGGCCTTGCGCGATATTTTCAATGGCTTGGCGCCAAGCCCGGCAAGATAAATATCGATCATGCCTTCGGCTTCCCTGGCCAACTCGAAGTAGCCGGGATCCAACACCCAGTTGGCGATCAGCCCGTCGATCAGCGCATGCATGCCGATGGCCGCGCGGCGCGGGTTGACGGTGGCCGGCAACTGCCCCTTCGCCACCGCATGACGAATACCCTCCTCGACCTGCATCAGGCAGGCGTTGCGGCTCACCAGCTGGCGCTCGCGCATCTGCAGCATATCGTCCACAAATTCGCATTTGTGGCAAAAGATATCGAATACACGCTGCAATTGCTCATCGGTGGCGGTACGCACCAGGACATTGATGGCGCAGGCGCGGAGATAGGCCAGGGGATCGTTCAGCGATTGGTCGCCGGAGCGCCCCACCATCTCCTCCATCGGCAGGGTGACGCGTTCCATCATCGCGTCGAAGAGGTCGGCCTTGTTCTTGAAATGCCAGTAGATCGCTCCGCGCGTCAGGCCCGCGGTTTCGGCAATTTCGTTCAGCGAGGTGCGCGAGACGCCCTTTTCATTGAATACATGCTCGGCCGTATCCAGCAACAGATTGCGGGTCTCGTTGGCTTCCTCTTTGGTTTTCCTGGCCATCCTGGTACTGCTCCTATGGTGCAAACGGGGACGTTTTTTGACGCCCTTGGCGCTGCATCGAATATTTCACTTTACATACATGCACGTATGTATGTATAATACCCGTAATTGCATTTTCCCGCAAGCCGGCTTCACCGGCTTGTCCTATGTCAACTTTCCGCACCTGTTCATTACGCCGCAGCCTGCCGTCGAAAAGGACCCTACCATGCCATCTCCCACTACACCATCCATCCCGCGGACGACCGCGCTGATTGCTCCCGCTCTGGCGGCCTCACTATTGCTGACCCTCGGCGCCTGCGATCGCGGCGCAGGCGCAGCCGGCATGGGCGGCATGCCGCCTGCCGCCGTAACCTACCAGGCCATCGCCCCGCAGGAAGTCGCAGTCGAACAGGAGTTCGTCGCGCAGGCCAATGGCTCGCGCGAAGTCGAAATCCGCGCCCGCGTCAACGGCATCGTCGAAAAACGCCTTTACGTCGAGGGCAGTTTCGTCAAGGCGGGCACACCCCTGTTCAGGCTGGATGCAGCGCCCTTCGCCGCCGCCGCCGCCCAGGCCGAAGCCGCACTGGCCACCGCCGACGCAAACTTCAAACAGGCCGAACGCGAATACAACCGTCTCAAGCCATTGATCGAGGCCAAGGCCATCAGCCAGAAGGAATGGGATGGCGCCGCTTCCGCCCTCGATGTGGCCCGTGCCCAGCAAAAGCAGGCGCAGGCGCAATTGAGCAGCGCCCGAGTGGACCTCGGCTACACGAATATTGTCGCCCCCATCTCCGGTGCCATTGGCCGCGCTCTCAAGGTGGAAGGTTCGCTCGCCAATGCCGCCAGCGACAGCCTGCTGGCAACCATGGCGCAGACCGATCCGATCCACGTCAATTTTTCGATTACCGAAAACGAGCGCAACAGCGCCCAGTCGGAAATCGCCGCCGGCACCCTGAAACTTCCCGCCGGTGGCTATGTGGTCAAGCTGAAAACCTCCGAGGGCCAGCCGCTGAAAGCCGTGGGCAAATTGAATTTCGCGGACTACAAGGCCGATGCCAACACCGGCACCTATGCCGCCCGCGCCGAATTTCCGAATGCCGATGGCGCCCTGACCCCCGGCCAATTCGTGCGCGTGGTGCTGACCGGCGCCAAACGCCCTGCCGCCATCGTGGTGCCGCAGCGCGCGGTGCTGGACGGGCCGATGGGGAAATATGTCTATGTCGTCGGCAAGGGCCAGGACGGCAAGCCCGCCGCGGAAATGCGTCCGGTTGTGCCGGGCGACTGGGTGGCGCTTGAGGGCAAGGAACGCAACGGTTGGGTTATTCGCGAGGGGCTGAAAGCGGGCGATCAGGTGATCATCGACGGCATGGCACGTATTTTCTACCCCGGCCAATCGATCCTGCCGATGACGGCAGCTGAAGCGGAGGCCGCGGCCAGGGCGGCAGCCGCCAAGGCGCCGGGCGCCGGCGCGCCCGCTGCCGACAAAAACGCAGACAAGAAGTAAGCGAGAGGACCCATCATGTTTTCACGCTTCTTCATTGACCGGCCGATCTTCGCTTTTGTCATCTCGATTTTCATCGTGATCGCGGGCCTCGCATCGATGCGCGCCCTGCCGATCGCGCAGTATCCGGAAATCTCGCCGCCAGTGGTGCAGGTGATTGCCGTCTACCCCGGCGCTTCCGCCGAGGTGATCGAGCAGACCGTCGCCACGCCGATCGAAAACGCCCTGACCGGCCTCGAGGGCCTGATGTACATGGCCTCGACCTCGACCTCGAACGGCACCGTCACCATCCAAGTCACCTTCGAGATCGGCACCGATCCGGACAAGGCCGCGCAAAACATCAACAACCGCGTCAAGCAGGTCGAGGCCAAGCTGCCCCAGGAAGTGCGCCGCCAGGGCGTCACCGTCGAAAAGGGTTCCTCGGCCTTCCTGCAGGTGCTGGCGTTCTATTCGCCCGACGGGCGTTTCAACGACCTCTACACCTCCAACTACGTCACGCTGAATGTGCTCGACAATATCAAGCGCATTCCCGGCACCACCAATGTGCAGATCTTCGGCGCCAAGGATTACGCCATGCGCATCTGGCTGAAGCCGGATCGCATGACGCAGCTGAAGGTCACCGTCGATGAAGTGGCGCGCGCGCTCAATGAGCAGAACGCGCAGTTCGCCGCCGGCAAGATCGGGCAGAGCCCGAACGGCGGCGGACAGGAGATGGTCTACACCATCACCACCCGCGGCCGCCTCAACTCGGCCGAGGAATTCGAGAACGTCATCGTGCGCTCCAATCCGGACGGCAACCGCCTGCGTCTCAAGGACGTCGCGCGCGTGGAGCTGGGCGCCAAGGACTACGACTTCATCGGCCGCGTCAACGGCAAGCCGGCCACGCTGATCGGTATTTTCCTGCAGCCGGGCGCCAACGCGCTCAATGTGGCCGAGGACGTCAATGCCACATTGACCAAACTGAAAGCGCGTTTTCCCGAAGGCCTCACCTATTCCGTTCCCTACGACACGACCCGCTTCGTGAAGGTATCGATCCGCGAAGTGGTGAAGACCCTGGCCGAGGCCATGGCCCTGGTGTTCCTGGTGGTATTCCTGTTCCTGCAGAACTGGCGCGCCACCCTGATTCCCTTCGCCGCGGTGCCGGTGTCGCTGATCGGCACCTTTGCGGGCCTGCAGCTGCTCGGCTACTCGATCAATACGCTGACGCTGTTCGGCATGGTGCTGTCGATCGGTATCGTCGTCGACGATGCCATCGTCGTGCTGGAAAACGTCGAGCGCCATATGCATGAAGACGGCCTGCAGGCGCGAGAAGCCGCGATCAAGGCCATGCATGAAGTGACCGGGCCGGTGATCGCCATCGTGCTGGTGCTGGTATCGGTGTTCGTGCCGATCGCCTTCCTTGGCGGCCTCACCGGCGAGCTGTATCGCCAGTTCGCGGTGACGATCTCGATTTCGGTGGTGATCTCGGGCCTGATCGCGCTGACCATGACGCCGGCGCTGTGCGTGGTAGTGCTGAAAGGCCAGGCGCGCGCGCCGGGGCGCTTTTTCACCTGGTTCAACGACTGGTTCGCGCGCGTCACGCGGCGCTATACCGGCGGCGTGCTGTGGATGATCCGCCGCGGCGCCGTGGGCTTGATCCTGTTCCTCGGCATGGTCGCCATCACCGCCGGCCTGTGGAAAATCACGCCCGGCTCGCTGGTGCCCGATGAAGACCAGGGCTATTACATCGCTGCGGTGTTCCTGCCGGAAGGTTCCTCGCTGGAGCGCACCGACAAGGTGATGACCGAAGTGGTCGCCGCCATCCGTTCCAACCCGGCCAATGAATACGTCATCGCCTTCACCGGCTTCGATTTCCTCGGCGGCGGTTACAAGAACAGCGCGGCGACCATTTTCGTCACGCAAAAACACTGGGACGAGCGCAAGATATCCACCCAGCAACTGGTCGGCGAGTTCTTCATGAAAACCGGCGGCATCAAGGAAGCCCTGGTGCTGGCCTTCAATCCGCCGCCGATTTTCGGCCTGGGCAACACCGCCGGCTTCGAGGTCTATCTGCAAAACCGCGGCGAAGGTGGCGCGGCCAAGCTGGCCCAAGGAATCGGCGCCATCCAGGGCGCGGCCAGCCAGAGCAAGATCCTGGCCGGTGTGCAGACGCTGTGGAAGTCCTCCTCGCCACAGCTGAAAATCAATGTCGACCGCGAGAAGGCCAAGGCACTCGGCATCCCGCTCGACAGCGCCTTCAACACGCTCGCCGCCACACTCGGCACTTATTACGTCAACGACTTCAACAAATACGGCCGCGCCTGGCAGGTGCTGATGTCCGCCGACAGCCAGTACCGAAAGCGGCCGGACGATATCGGACGCGTCTATGTAAAGAGCGATCGCGGCGCCCTGATCCCGGTCTCGGCCTTCGCCAAAGTGGAGTACTCCGCCGGTCCCGATACCCTGGATCGCTACAACAATCTGCCGGCGGTGAAGCTGCTCGGCCAGGCCGCGCCCGGCCACTCCTCGGGTGAAGCCATTGCCGAGATGGAAAGGATCGCCGCACAAGTGCTGCCCTCGGATATGAGCTACGACTGGACCGGTTCCTCCTTCCAGGAAAAACGATCATCGGGTACCTCCGGTATTGCGCTGCTGCTGGCGGCCCTGATGGCCTTCCTGATCCTGGCCGCGCAATACGAAAAATGGTCCCTGCCGCTGTCGGTGCTGATGGCCATGCCCTTCGGTATTTTCGGCTCGCTGTTCGCGATCTGGCTGGTCAGCCATCTCGGCGCGTTCTTCGGCAAGGCGCAGCTCACCAACGATGTGTACTTCCAGATCGGCCTGGTGACCCTGCTGGGACTGTCGGCCAAGAACGCGATCCTGATCGTGGAGTTCGCGGTCTACAAATCGGCCGAAGGCATGTCGGCCGCGGCCGCTGCACTGGAAGCGGCGCGCTTGCGCTTCCGTCCGATCCTGATGACCTCGATGGCCTTCATCCTCGGCGTGATGCCGCTGGCGCTGTCCTCCGGCGCCGGCGCCGGCGCGCGCCATTCCGTCGGCACCGGCGTGATGGGCGGGATGCTGGCCGCGACTTTCCTGGCCATCTTTTTCGTGCCCCTGTTCTACAAGATCATCGCCGACTGGAAACTCTTCGAGACGCGCAGTGCGAAAGATATTACCGATGAGGCCGATCTGGCCCGCGCGCGTGCGAGCGGCAGCATCAAGCCGCCGATGCACACGCCCCTGAACAAAGGAGATTTCAATGATTAATCTGTCGATGCGATCTCTCGTCGGCGTCGCCGTTGCCGCAGCCCTCGCCGGCTGCGCGGTGGGCCCCGATTACAAACGCCCGCAACTGGAATTGCCGCAGGCCTGGCCGACCGCACCCGCCGATGCCGCCGCCACCGCAAATGCCGATGCACGCTGGTGGACGATTTACGGCGACAGCAAACTCAACGCCCTGGTCGATGAAGCGCTGCTCAACAACAGCGATCTGGCGGTGGCCATCGCCAAGCTCGCCGAGGCCGAGGCGCAGCTGGGCGTGGTTCGCAGCGACCAGTTTCCTTCGGTGTATGCCACCGCGGAGCGCAATCGCAATCGCGCCACCGGTGCCGGCAGTTTCAACCAGCCGGGCGCGCCGCTTGAAACGACGACCAACAAAGCTGCCATCAATGTCTCCTTCGAGCTCGATTTCTGGGGCAAGTACCGCCGCGCCACCGAGGCCGCGCGCGCCGAGATGCTGGCCAGCGAGGCCTCGCGCGACACGGTGCGCATTTCACTCGCGGCACAGGTCGCCACCAGCTATTTCAACCTGATCGCGCTCGACCAGCGCCTTGATGCGACGCGGCTCGCCATCCAGCGCTCGCAGGAATCGCTGGATATGCAGAAGGTGCGCTTCAACGCCGGCGTGGTATCGAGTTTCGAGTACCAGCAGCGCGTCGCCGAGCATGAGGCCAACCTCGCGCAGCTGCCGCCGGTTGAACGCGACCGCGCCGCCACCGAGCGCGCGCTGGCCGTGTTGCTGGGCCGTTCACCGCGCGCGGTGATCGAGGCGCAGATCGAGCGCAGCAAGGCCGATGCCATGGCCGCCGGCAGCCCGGTTCGCGTGGCGCTGACGGTACCTGCCGGCCTGCCCTCGGATCTGCTGTTGCGCCGTCCTGATTTGCGCGAGGCCGAGCAAAAACTCATCGCCAGCAATGCGCGCATCGGCGTGGCCCGCGCCGCCTACTTCCCGTCGATTTCATTGACCGGTTTGCTCGGCAGTGAAAGCGCCTCACTGTCGAACCTGTTCACCGGCCCGGCACGCATCTGGCACTTCGCGGGTGACTTGACGCAGCCGATCTGGAGCGCCGGCAGCGTGCGTTCCCAGGCCGCAGTGGCCGATGCCCGCAACCAGCAGACGCTGGCGCAGTATCGCAACACCATCGCCAATGCCTTCCGCGAAGTGCAGGATGCGGTCAGCGCACAGGCAAAGGCTCGCGAAGTATTCGATGCCGAGACACGCCGCGTTGAAGCGCTGAACCAGAGCTATGCGCTGGCCAAGCTGCGCTTCGAAAATGGCGTTGCGAGCCAACTTGATGTGATCGATACAGAGCGCAGCCTCATCACGGCGGAATTGAATCGCATCGAAGCCGAACGCGCTTTCCGCGCGGCGGTGGCCGATCTGTTCAAGGCCATGGGCGGCAGCAGCGCCACGCCGGCTGCGAAAAGCTAGGAGAGTTTTTTCTCGAGGCGGGCGAGTTTCAGTTCGCCCGCCTTGGGTGTCCATAGCTCGGGGCTCACCGGAAATTCCTTGAGCCTGCCGGTCAGCTGATAACCGCGGCGCTGGTAGAAGGCGATCAGCTCGCTGCGCACCGTGATCACGTCCATCAGCATTTTCGCCGCACCCCATTCGCGCATGACGGCGGCTTCGGCCGCGGCCATCAATTGCTTGCCTATGCCGCGCGCCTGCAATGCGGGATTGACCGCGAACATGCCGAGGAAGGCGGCGAGTTCGCCATCCTCGCTGACGCGCTGCAAATGCACCGAGCCCAGCAGGGTCTCGTTTTCAAAACACAGCAGGATCATCGAACCCGGCGCCTCGATCAGCCCAACAATCTCGGTCGCATGGGTGCGCACGCCGTCGAGAAGATCGGCCTCGGTGGTCCAGCCGGCGCGGCTGGAATCGCCGCGATAGGCGGCGTTGACGATGGCGACGATGGCGGCAGCATCACTCGTTAGGGCAGCGCGAAAGGTCAATTCGGACATTTTCGGAATCAGCGAAAGACAGATTTACAGAAATTTAAACTCCAGCATTGGCGCGGCTTTTGAGGCATTTTCGCCCCAAAAGCCGCGCCAATGCTGGTTCTATGTATTTTAATTATTGATTGCGAATCAATTTTTCTTCGCTGGCGCGCCGCTGAAATCGGCATCCGCCTGCGTCGCCAGCCAGACCACGGCGGTCCACGCCGCCACGACTTGTTTCAGATTGGCAGGATCGATTTTGTCGAGGGTGTCATTGGGCGTGTGGTGCAGATCGAAATAGCGGCTGGCATCCTGATGCAGGGACGCCGCCGGCAAATTGTACTGACCGCCAATATGGCCGAGATCCGATGAAGCCTTGCCGGTGTTCGGTCCCATCTCGACGCCCAGCGGCGCCAGCATCGGCGCGAGGTCCTTGAACCAGGGCAGCGAGGCCTCATCGACACCGGTATCGAGGCGATAGACGCGGTCCGCGCCGAGGTCCGCCTCGGCCACCAGCTGATGGCGATCCTTGCCGTGCGCATTGGTATAGGCGATGGCGCCGTCGAAACCGTTTTCCTCATTGGCAAACAGCACCACGCGGATGGTGCGCTTCTGCTTCACGCCCTGCTTCAGGCTGACATCGCGCAGGATTTTTGCAGCGGCCACGGTGATGGCCACGCCCGCGCCGTCATCGACCGCGCCGGTGCCGAGGTCCCAGGAATCGAGATGGCCGCCGATGGCGACGATCTGCTCGGGCTTTTCGCTGCCGCGCATTTCCGCCAGCACATTGAAGGATTCCATATTGGCGCGCGTCGTGTTCTGCATGAACAGCGCCAGCTTCACCGGCTGCTTCGATTGCACCTGGCGGCGGATCATGTCGCCGTCAACCGTGGACACCGCGGCAGCGGGAATCTTCGTAATCTTGTCGTCATAGCGCATGCCACCGGTATGCGGCATGCGATCGTTGTCGGTGCCCACCGAGCGGATCACCACCGCCAGCGCGCCGCGCTTGGCCGCTTCGATCGCGCCATTGCCGCGCCCCGGCACCGTCTTGCCATAACCACTGCCGTCGCGGGTGCGCTGCATGGCATTGTCGATGAAGACGATTTTTCCCTTGGCACGATCCGAGCTATCCGCCTTGAGCGCATCGAAGTTTTCGTAATAGGCGATCTCGGCCGTAATGCCCTCGGCCGGCGTCGACACGCTATTGCCCAGCGCCGCCACGGCGAGAACCTGCGGATACGGCGCAACAATTTCCGCACGCGCCGCGCCGCGAATCCAGGCATTGACGCGCACCGGCTCGGTCCATACCCGATCGAATCCCAGCGCCGTCAATTTGGCCTTGGCCCAGGCGACGGCCGCCGCATCGCCGGGTGAACCCGCCGAACGCGGGCCGACTTCGGTCGTCAGCGAGGCAACAATTTCATAAGCGAGATTGCTGTTCTGCGCCTCGGCCATCGCGGCCCGCGCCACCGCCAGGTCCGCGTCCGCATGACGACTGGTCGGCGCGAAATTCGCGCAGGCGCTGAACAGGAGTGGCAGCGAAGCGAAAAGGGCAATGCGGCGGATCCGCACCAGAGAACGGGGGTGGATGGTGGCAAAAACGTGGGCAATAGCGGTGGCAAATGCAGGTGCAGAATTCATGGCGGCCTCGGTGACAAAAGTGCCGCCACCTTAGCATATCGACCGCCGCCGATGAAGGCTCGCATGGAGCGACATTCCACTACCAATGATCGTATCGCTGGCGGCGCTCATCCCGATAGTTGGTGATCTCCAGGCGAATACCGTCGGGGTCGGTGAAAAAAGTCGCCCAGTAATCCGGCGAGTACTCGGCATGCACATGCGCCTCGGATGCATCGATGCCGGCGGTACGCAACAGCGCAGACACCGCCACCACATCGTCGATCGAATCGACGCGCAGGCAGAAATGATGCAAACCCGGCGCATAGGGATCGTGCCCCGCCTTGTTGCGCGCAGGCCGCAGCACATAGCCGAAGCGACGGTTGTAGTAGTGGATATGCGGATCGCCGCCGAGCGTGAAACTGTTCTTGCGAAATCCCAGGGCACCGATCATCACCTTGTCGTAGAAGGCTTCCGACCGCGCCATGTCGCTGACGGCGATGTAGATGTGATCGATGCCCGTGACTTCAATCATTTCCCGATCGCTGCATTTATTTGCGCGTTGCGTGGCGCTCCAGCAACCTGGGCCAGCTGGCGACCATATCATCGACCAATTTGCCGAAAGCCTCGCGCTCGGTATCGCGGCGCCCTTCATTGGCGGTATCACGCGAGCCCCAGGAAGTCGCCCGCATTTCTTTTCGGGTCGTCGTCTCATAGGCCGAATGGATGTAGCCAGTGCGCGTATCCATCAGCAGGGCCGAAGCCGTGGTGCTCGCCGTGATCTTGCGCGTTGGCGAGAGGCCCAGCGAAATGACGCTGAGCGGTTTCGCTTCATCAATATCAAAGAATGCGGTATCAAAGGTGTACAGCAGCACCATGTCCGCCTGCAACCGTGATGCGGCCTCACGAACTTCTCTGTCGCTGTCCAGGCGATCAGGCAGCAGCATGCGGTTCAGGGAAACAATCCCGGCGACCTGCGGCAATTTGGCGATGCGTTCCAGGTGGTTCGCTTCATCGACCTCGCGAGTCAGGATCACCGAGTAGCGGCCCGTGCCGAAGCTGCCGCCGGCGGTTTGCAAATGATAATTCGTATAGGCCGGCGACTGCACGCGGACCACGGCAATGCCCGTTGGAAAGGAGGATGCAGGTTTCAGGTCGAAACCGGCCTGGATATTCGTTGGCGCGAATGCCTTTAAATCGGCCTTGGGGCCAGGTGGAATATAGCTGGCGCAGCCGGAGAGCAACATGGCAGCGGCAATCAGAAAACTTGACAGGTTTTTCATGGGTTCCAGGGCCTCGATATTGAAAGGACAAGCGGCATCATAGCCGGCTCAGGCGGCAATATGAATCCTCGCCTTGATGTGTTTCAGACCCGCGACGATGGTGAAGCTCATAATCACCAGCAGCGACCAGGAACTCCATTTGCCGACATGCACTGACGACCAGGCGCCCATCCGGTTTGGATACCGCCAGATGCCGTTGAAGGTGCTGATGTTTTCCGCAAGCCAAATGAAGAAGCCGATCAACACAAACGCCAGCAGCAAGTGCATGCGCCGCTCGCGGTCGAAAGGGCGGAACACCACGGCGGACCGCGCATAGAGCCCCAGGGCACAGGCGGCGATATACCAGCGATAGTCGCCGATGTAATGATGGGTGAAAAAATTGGCGTAGATCAGCGTCGCCATGACCGCTGCCATCCAGTACGGCGGATGATGCTCCACACGCAAATCGAGCAGGCGCCAGGCCTGGATGATGTAGCTGCCCACCGCCGCATACATGAAGCCTGAAAACAGCGGCACGCCCAGCAATCTCGCGTAGGCAAAATCGGGGTAAGCCCAGGAGCGAATGCCGCTGGAAGTCTTGAACACTTCCAGGCAAAAACCCAGGACATGGAACAGACAAATGGCCTTCAGCTCGTCGCGCGTTTCCAGTCCCGACCACAGCATCCACGCTTGAATGGCCAAGGCAATCAGCAACAATGCGTCATAGCGGGGAATCCCGCAAAGACCCTCGCGCGGCACCAAAAACACGGCCGCGAAAAAAAGCCCCGCGAACAGGCAGGCGCGGGCCTCTTTCAGTCCGAAATACAGGAATTCGATCATCATGCGCGTCGATGCCGATTTCGCGGGTCGCAGCGGCAGCTTGAGCAAAATGGGATCGATGAAAGCAATTGGCATGGCGGCTCCGACGCCGGATGGATGAGGCAACCTGCGTGATTCTGGCGCCCAATCCTGTCCGCTTTCGGGCAAATTGATTTCGGCGCGAAAAACTACCTGCGCGGGTAGGAACGCTCGGCCGGAAAAAGAAATTTTTTCATCTTTGCCGCGACAGGCGGTAGCATATCCGCCGGACGCACCCCGCGTGTCATGCGCGGGTACGCGCAGACCAATCATTGGGAGACGCTCCATGTCATTTCGCCTGCTGCCGGCAATTTCCGCCGTCCTCGCTTTTTCCGCAGCATCGATCGTCCAGGCCGCAGAACCACCGATTCCGATCAAGGCGTTCACGCAGGCTAGCCGATTCAGCAATCCGCGGCTTTCGCCCGACGGGAAATATTTGGCGCTGCGCGTAACCCAGGAGCTTGAAGGCAGGGATCAAAAACTGCTCAATATTTACCAGCTTGAAGGACTGAAACTGCTGACGACGATTCGTCTGCCGGTTTTTCAGATGCCGCTGGATTTCGCCTGGGTGAGCAATACGCGTCTGGTCGTCGCCAAAGGCGAAGACTGGGGATTTCTTGAACAGCCAGTATTTCTGGGTGAAATTCTTGCCACAGATTTTGATGGCCAAAATCAGGAATATCTGTACGGCAAAGACAAATTCACTTTCCAGCGCCGTGGCGCCACCAGCGGCGGCGATGATTACGGATGGGGCTATATTCATAGCGTCCCGGAGCAATACAATGGACGTTTTTTTCTGCGTGAAACAAAATGGGACACGAAGTCCAACAAAACCTTTCTATACGACGTCGACGGCCGCACTGGCATCAAGAAGATCATTGCAGAAGTCGAAACCCGCGAGCTGAATTTCCTGCTCCAGCATAATGGCGTGCCGCGCTACGCCTTTGGCGGTGACGATGACAATCGACAAATCGTGTTTCTTCGCGACAAGGATCGCGACAGTTGGACGCGTGTCCCGCTGGATAAACTTGGCGGCAGCTTCCGGCCTCTGGCGTTTACCCCCGACGACCAAAAATTCTATGTTCGCTTCAGCAAAGATGGCGGACCCAAGCAACTGATGCTTCAATCAATGGCCGGCGGCGAGCGCACCCTTGTTGCGGCGGACAAGATCGGCAATATCGACCTAGTTCAGTATGGGCCCGGCACCCGACAGCCTTTCGCCGCTGCAACCGCATTGGGAAAACCGTCGGTGCGATACATCGATGAAAATTCGCCGGAAGCCGTTCTCCACAAACAGATGAGCAAGCAATTCCCGGACGCCTATGTGAACTTCGCGACATCATCGGCGGATGGCAATACCCTGCTCTTCACCGTCACAAGCGACCGCGAACCAGGTGAATACTATTTGTTCAATCGGACCACCCAAAAAGCGGAATTCCTGATTGCCCAGCAGCCGCTGCTCGATGCCGCAAGAATGGCCGAGCGCAGGCCAATCAAATTCAAGGCGCGCGATGGCCTGGAAATTCACGGCTATTTGACATTGCCGCAAAATACAGACGACAAAAAGCTGCCCCTGATCCTGCTCCCTCATGGCGGGCCACACTTCGTCTCGGACAAATGGTTTTTCAATGAGGACGCCCAGTTTCTCGCCAGCCGTGGCTATGCCGTTTTGCAGGTTAATTTCCGCGGGTCCGATGGCCGTGGCGACAGTTTTCACGAGGCAGGCATTCGCCAATGGGCGACCGGCATGCAGCAGGACCTGATCGATGGCGTGCGCTGGGCCACCAAGCGCGTCGATATCGACGCAGCGAGAGTCTGTGTTTTTGGGGCCAGTTTCGGCGCCTATTCGGCGATGATGACGGCCGCCATCGAACCCGATATGTTCAAGTGCGCTGTCGGTTATGCAGGCTTGTACGACTTGCCGATGCTTCTGACGGAGGATGCGACCAAGCAAAGCAAACGTCGCTTCAATTTCATAACCGAGACAATCGGCAACGATCCCGAGGAAATGAAAAAGGATTCGCCGACCAATCAAGCAGGCAAAATCAAGGCTGCCATTTTGCTCGTGCATGGCGAACAGGATGAAATCACCCCGAAGGCACAGGCCGAAGCCATGCGCGCCGCGCTGAAAAATGCCAACAAGGACTTCGAATGGATGATGGTACCCAAAGAGGGCCACGGCTTCTATGCCGAGAAGAACCGCATCGCCTTCTACGAAAGGCTCGAAGCTTTCCTTGCCAAGAACCTGGGGCCTTGATAGCGGAAAACCGGACTCCAGCATCGGCGCGGCTTTCCAGCCATTTTTGGCCTGGAAGCCGCGCCAAATGGCGTTCTGCGATTTTGCCGAATGGCAGTTTGTATTACACGAACCCCAGCGTCCGAACACTCGCGTTGTAGTTGGCGAGGTTGGGCAGTACCGTCAGCAGATCAGTATCCGAGACGCCCAGCCATTTGCCGAGCGTCGCAGCATACTGGTCAACCGAGGTGCTTGGCAGCAAGCGTCCCTGCCCGACATCGTCCGGCCCGTTGCTGGCGACTGCCGGCGGCGTGCCGTAATAGCGTCCGCCGTTGACGGCGCCGCCAAGCACAAAGTGCATGCTGCCCCAGCCGTGGTCGGAGCCGTCGTTATTGCCGCTCAGGGTGCGGCCAAAATCAGAGGCGGTGAAGGTCGTGACCTGGCTGGCCACACCCAGTTCGACGGTGGCGTTGTAGAACGCAGCGACCGCATCCCCAACCTGCTGCAGCAGGCCGGGGTGAATACTCAGCAGGCCGTCGTGATTGTCGAAACCGCCCAGCGAGACGAAGAACACCTGCCGCTTCGCGCCCAGCGCGGAGGCATTCGAGATCATGCGCGCGACCAGCTTGAGTTGATCGGCGAGACTGTTCGGCGTTGGAAACGCTGTGTTGATGACAGGCGCCGTGGCGAGCGCGCTGGTGAGCACATCGTTGGCGCTGATGGAGCGTTGCATCACGCGGTTGTATTCATTTTCCAGCAAATGCGCGCGCGGCTGGCTGACCAGGGCGCGCAGCGCTTCGGTCGCGGCTGAGGAACCGAACAGCGAATTCTTCAAACCGTTCAGCGGTACCGAGCCGCCGGGCGATACCTGGTACTGCACCGCGCTGTTGCCGGAGAGGAACACCGCATTGCCGGACACATTCACGCAGGTGAAGGTGGTATTGGTATTGCCGGACTGGAACAAATCGCCGATGCGTCCGCCCCAACCGGTGACGGCGCCCTCCGGCGCGGAAGACTGCCACACCGATTGCTGGTCGTTGTGCGAAAACAGTTTCGGCGGCAGCAGGACGGATTTATTGGTGTATTGCAGCTTGGTGGTGGGCTGCACCAGGGTGCCGACATTGAGCACTGGCGCCATGCGTCCAGCGTTGAATATTGGCAGCAGTCCGCTCAACTCCGGCGCAAGCGCGTACTGGCGCGAGAAGCCGGCGTTATCCACCGGCACAATGCTCGGCGTCAGCAGCGTGCCGGTGAGGCTGGCCTGCGCATATGCGAGGGTCGGGCGCAGTTGCTGGTAGAGCGCATAGCTGCTGTTGTCATAGGGCACGAGCGTGTTGCCGTAGTCGTTGCCGCCATACAGGAACACGCAGACCATGGCCTTGTAGTCGGTGGCGGTAGCCGCCGAGGCTTGGGCGATCGATGCCAGGTTTAGCATCCACGGCGCGGCACTGCCGGCGATGGACAACGCCGACGCCCGGCGCAAAAAAGCGCGGCGCGATTGGTTCAAGTCGATTTTGGTTTTCATTTGTCGATGGCTCCAGGGCGCATGGCGTCGGCTACTTCTGCACAATGAATTCGGGAGAGGCGAGCACCAGGGTCAGCGCCGCGTAAATGCGATTGCTGCGCGCCGCATCGGTCCCGCCGGGCATGCTGCCGATGGCGCTGACGATCGATGCCAGCGAAGTGGTCTCCAGCTGGCCCGCCACCAGCACGGTATTCAGCTCATCGACCAGCGATGGCGCGTTGTCGGCCAGCGGCAGCAAGGCGCTGTAATTGGCCTTCACATCGCCAATACCGACGCTCACGGCGCGCTGCATATAGTTGACGTAACCCACCACCGTCGATTCATTGGTGATCTGGAATTCGGGCGCAACCAGTCCGGCATTGGCGATGGAACTGTTCGGCGGCACATAACCCGGGCGGAAGAAATTGAACACCGAGGGCGAGCGCAAGGGGCTTTGGCCGAGACGGGTGGCGGGATCCGAGGTATTGCCGATCGCCCAGGCGCCGCTCGGCGAGGTGGCGCCGTAGGCGCGCGCCCAGGCCGCGAAGCGCAGCATCGGCTCGCGCAATTTGCCGAAGCTGCCGGTGCTTGCGCTGGCCAAATTGCGTGCTTCCGTATCCAGCAGGATGGCCTTGATCACCGCGCGGAGATTGCCTTTCACGCCATTGCCGTCGTTGTTGAACACCGTGGCGACGCGCGCGACGTAGGCCGGGCTCGGATTGCTGCACACCAGTCGCTGGATCAACTGACGGCTGATGAAGGGCGCGACGTTGGCATGCGCGAACAATGCGTCAAGCGCCAGCCGCAGGCTGTTGACGCCATCGGTACCCGCCGGAATCGTGGTGCCGATGAAGGTTTTGGCGCCCAGTTCATGGCGGCTGGCAATCTGGATCATCGGCCGGCGCTTGAAATCCGGCGTCGAGGTATCGCCGCCGGCCAGATCGTAATCCCAGCCGGTGAAGACGCGCGCCAGGCCGGTAATATCGTCCAGCGTGTAAGTCTCCTGTGGCGCCCCGTTCAGCAGCTTCGGCGTGCCGTCGAGATTGAGTTGTACGAGGCCGATGGTGAACAGCTGCATCACTTCGCGCGCATAATTTTCATCGGGCAGCGCGCCGGTGACGGCGTTGTATTTCACATTGCCGCGGAAGGTGAGGAACTCGCCCATCGGCGCGCTGGTCGACACCGCTTGCAGCAGATTGCGGTAGTTGCCAAAGGCATTCGCTTCCAGCAGATCGAGATAGGCCGCCGCGGAAAACGAGCGCCAGCCTGCGCCGACGAAACCGTCGATAGCCGCCACCAGGATTTCCGACAATGCCAGTGTCACACGCTGGCGCAAGGTATCGGCTGCGCTGAGAATCTTCAGCCATGCCGAGGCATCAAAACCGGATTCGGAATTCTTGTATGTCGCGGCGTTGTAGCCATTGGCGACAAGCCAGTCCCAGCGGCTGGTCGTCGCTGGCGCTGCAAACTGCTCGTCGATCCAGGCCGAATAACCGATGGCCTGAACCCGGCTGATCTGCTCACGCGTCGCGCCCATCGAGGCCTGGGCCAGGAAACGCGATGCGTCGGCGGCGGCAATCGGCGGGTTCGGCGCCGTCTGCGTGGGCGGCCCTGCGGCACTGATGTCGCTGCCACCGCCACCGCCGCAACCGGCGGCCAGTGCTGCGCTGGCCGCAAGCTCGATGACAAGCGGGGTACGTCCAATCAACCTGGATACATCGGCAGCACCGTCGGCCTCAATGGGGCTCACGACCACCTCTCCTGCGAATTGCGTATCCGCCACGATCAGCCTCCTTTTGTATATTTGTATATTTGTATGTTTGTATGCATCACAGCATCAGCCAATATTTTTTACAACGGCCAACTGTCGGCGGCTAGCGACAGTTGGCCCGGCAGGCTTGCGGGATGCACTATTCGGCGCTCAACGCCAGCCAGGGCAAGGGCGAGGACAGGCAATGCCATGCGGTGGAAACAAAACGTAACAGTGCGGCGAGTGGCAAGAATATTTGCGCACCCGGCGGCCGGAGACCGAAGCGCGCTAGCCCGGTTTGCGCAGCAGATTGATCGCCAGCCCGCCCATCACCAGCGCCATCGCGATCAGCTTCCAGGCCGGCAGCGACTCCTGCAACCACCAGCTCGATGCGGCCATGCCGAACACCGGCACCAGCAGCGCCATCGGCGTGACGGTGGCCGCCGGATAGCGCGCCAGCAGCCAGCCCCAGGCGGCGTAGCCGAACAGCGAATTGGCACTGGCCTGCCAGAACACCGCGAACCAGCTCATCGCATCGGCTTCGCGCAAACCGGTGACGATCGCCGGCCAGCCTTCGAACATCAATGAGAGCGCGAACAGCGGCGGTGCCGAGAACAGGCTCGACCAGACCACATAGGCCACCATGTTCACGCGGCCGGCGCGCTTCACCACCATATTGCCGCAGGCCCAGCTGGCCGCAGCCAGCAGGATCATGGCAAGTCCGCCGATGGTGGTGCTGCCGTCGGTATGCATGGCGATGACGGCGATGCCGGCGGCAGCCAGCCCCAGCGCCAGCCATTGCACCGGTTTGACATGCTCATGCGTGAGGCGCATCGCCAGGAAAATGGTGAAGAACACCTGCATCTGGATCACCAGCGAGGCGAGTCCCGGCGATATATGTCCCTGCATGGCGAGGAACAGCAGGCCGAACTGGCCGACGCCGATGAACAGGCCGTAGGCGGCCAGATTGCGCCATGAGGCTTTCGGGCGCGGCAGGAAAAACACCATGGGCACCGCGGCCAGCGCAAAGCGCAGCGCCGCGAACAGCAGCGGCGGCAAATGGTTGAGGCCCAGCTTGATGATGACGAAATTGCTGCCCCAGATGGCTACCACGCCAAGCGCCAGCAGGAAATGACGCAATGGGAGCACATGCGCAGTCATGCGTGGATTATACATATCGTCCCACAGGGCCTGGATTGCCGCGCTTTCCTTTATCCCTTTCCTTTATCGCTTTCCTTTGTGCGCCGTTCCTTTTATCCTTCGCAGCTTGCCGACCCCAACTTGTTCCTGCCTTACTGCGTCCCGAGGAGACTGTCTTGTTCAAACATCTTGTTACGTTTGCAATCATGCTGCTGGCGGCCGCCAATGCCTTGGCCGCGCCGGAGAAAAAATCCAATCTGCTGCCCTTCGCTGCCAGCGAGAAAACTTTGCCCAACGGCCTCAAGATCATCGTCGTGCCGACCGGCTTCCCGAATATCGTGTCGCTGCAAATTCCGGTGCAGACCGGTTCGCGTAACGAGGTCGAGCCCGGCAAATCCGGCTTCGCGCATTTTTTCGAACACATGATGTTCCGCGGCACCAAGGCCTACCCGGCCGACAAATACCAGGCGGTCATCACCAAATCCGGCGCACGCCAGAACGCCTATACCACCGACGATTACACCAACTACTACACCACCTTCGCCAAGGAAGACCTCGAGACCATCCTCAAGGTGGAAGCGGATCGTTTCCAGAACCTGTCCTACTCGATCGATGATTTCAAGACCGAATCGCGCGCGGTGCTGGGCGAGTACAACAAGAACAGCGCCAACCCGACATCCAAGCTGTTCGAGGTCACGCGCGACAAGGCATTCCAGAAGCACACCTACAAACACACCACCATGGGCTTCCTCGCCGATATCGAGGACATGCCCAACCAGTACGAATATTCCAAGGTATTTTTTGACCGCTGGTATCGCCCGGAAAACACCACCGTGATCGTGGCCGGCGATGTGGATGCGAAAACCGCCTTCGCGCTGGTCGAAAAATACTGGGGCCAGTGGAAGCGCGGCCATTACAAGGTGGCGATTCCCGTCGAGCCGGCGCCGCAGGGCCCACTCTATGCCCACGTCACCTGGCCGGCGCCGACATTGCCCTGGGTGTCGGTTTCCTATCGCTCGCCGGCGTTCTCGACGACCGCCAAGGATTACGCCGCCCTCAGCACCCTGCTCTCGCTTTCGTTTGGCCCGACCTCGGATTTGTACAAACGCCTCGTCGAGGATGAACAGAAGGTCGATTCGCTGTTTGATTACACGCCCGCCAATGCCGATCCGGCGCTCGCCGTCATCGGTGCGCGCGTCAAGAAAATGGACGATATCGTCTATGTGCGCGATGCCATTCTCAAGACCGTCGCCGCGTTGCGCAGCACCCCGGTCGCCGCACAGCGCCTGGCTGACGCCAAGTCCGCCGGCAAATACAGCCTGATCCGCTCGCTCGACAATACCGAGCAAATCGCCAGCACCCTGGCGCGCTATGTGCGCTATGAACGCAAGTTTTCTACGCTGGATGATTATTACCGCATGATTGATTCATTGACGCCGGAGGATCTGCTGGCCGCCGCCAACAAATATCTGACGGACAAGGCAGTCGTCGTCACCACGCTTTCCAAGGATGCCCCGCCTGCCGCTATCGAATCCACACCAAGCTTGGCTTCCTTCGCAGCCACGCGCAACACCGCTGCCCTCGCCAATATGCTGGTGCAAAAATCCGCGCTGCCGCAAATCCGCTTCAAGCTCTTGTTCAATGCCGGCGCCGCACAGGACCCGGCCGGCAAGGAAGGCCTCGCCGCCTTGACCGCAGCCATGGTCGCGCGCGCCGGATCGAAGGATCGCAAGATTGATGAAATTTCCAAGGCCCTGTTCCCCATGGCCGGCAGTTTCAGCGAGCAGACCGACAAGGAAATGACCACCTTCACCGGCAGCATCCACCGCGACAACTGGAAAAAATTCACCGACATCGCCTTGCCGATGCTGCTCTCGCCTGGCTTCCGCGAAGAAGATTTCCGCCGCCTCAAGGACGCGCAGAAAAATGCCCTGCTGCTCGATCTGAAAGACAACAACGAGGAAGAGTTCGGCAAGGAGCGTTTGCAAACGAACGTCTTCGCCGGCACGCCCTATGGCCATCCGGTGCTCGGCACCGTCAAAGGCATCGAGGCGATCACGCTCGATGATGTGAGGAATTTCTACAAGACGGCTTACGCGCAGGGCGCACTCAAGGTCGGCGTCGCCGGCAATGTCAGCGATGAAATGCTGGCCGATCTGAGCGACGCGGTATCGAAACTTCCAGCCGGTTCAGGATTGCCTGCCACCGCCGCCATCAATGGCAAACGCGCGAATGGCCTGGAGGTTGAAATCATCGAAAAAAACACCCGGGCCACCGCCATCTCCTTCGGCCTGCCGATTGCGGTCACGCGTTCCCATCCCGATTACCCGGCGCTGTGGGTCGCCAAGACTTGGCTGGGCGAGCATCGCGCCTCCAACTCGCATCTCTACCAGCGCATTCGCGAAGAGCGCGGCATGAATTACGGCGATTACGCCTACATCGAGGCCTTCCCGCGCGGCATGTTCCAGTTCTTCCCCGATCCCAATCTCGGTCGTAAAGCACAACTGTTCGAAGTCTGGATCCGCCCGGTCGCGCCGGACAATGCGCATATGGCGCTGCGCATCGCGCTCCATGAACTCGGCAAGCTGGTCGATAGCGGCTTGAGCGAAGCAGAGTTCGCCAACACCCGCGACTACCTGATGAAAAACGTATTCGTCATGACCGCCACGCAAAACCAGCAGCTCGGCTACGCACTCGATTCGCAATGGTATGGCGTGCCCGAGTACACAAAAATGATGCGTGATGCACTCGGCAAAATGAGCGCCGCCGATGTCAATGCCGCGATCAAGAAGCATCTCTCGGCCAAAGATTTGTCGGTGGTGTTCATCACCAAGGATGCGGCTGGCCTCAAAGCCAAATTGCTCAGCGACGCCTTCTCGCCAATCAAATACGACGGGCAAAAATCGAAAGCGCTGCTTGATGAAGACCAGTTGATCGGCAATATGAAACTGTCGATCAAGCCGGAGGCGGTGGTGATCACGCCGGCGGAGAAGGCGTTCGCGGAGTAGCGCAATCCCAGCAGGCGAAACATAAACCCCAGCATTGGCGCGGCGTTTGGAGCATTTTTACTCCGAAAGCCGCGCCAATGCTGGGGTTTCGTTTTTTGGGGACTTCTTAAAACCGTAGCGAGCGCGTAGTTGCCAAACGCAGGTCGCGGCGAGGAGCGGAAATGTACGAGGAGTACATTGACTCATTTGCCAAACCCGGGAGGCGCGAGATTGGCCCGCGCAGTAGGTTTTTAGAAGTTCCCTTTTACTTCGGCCGCACCGCAATGACATGGCGGGCGCTGTCCCCACGATGGCCGACAAACAGCGGGCCCCATGAGGGGTTGTCGTTGTGCATCAGTTTCAGCATGCCGACCATGGCTGTGAAAATTTTCGCGGGCGTGGCCTGACCGAGCACTGCGCCGTACACTGCGCCCGACACCACATGGGTCGCGTAAACGGTATCGACAATATCGGCCGGCACCTTGGTATGGCCTTTCACCAGTTCGGCCTGGAGGCGTTTGGCGATGGCTTCATCGTCATCCGCCCAATCCTGGATGCTGCGCAAGGAATGTTTTTCCAGCGCTTTCAATTTGGTATCGGCGATCGCTTTCGCCACAGCCGTCGCCGCTGATTTGGCGGCGGCCTTGCTCACCGCATGGCCGGCCAGGGTGATGCTGCCGATGTCTTTCAGCGTCTCCGCCTCGATGGCCGCGGCCCAATCCGCCTTGCCGCTGAAACTCAAGAGTCGCACCGTCGCCGCCGCCAGATAACCGCGCACCACATCGGCCGGATGCGGATCGTCTTCGGGTCCGTCGGAGCGCAATTTCGATTTGCCGGTCCATGCGCCCATCAGGCCGCGGAAATAGCCGATCATGCCGATGCCGGCCGCCGGGCCCATATTGATCAGGCCCAGTACATCGGCGGCGGTTTCATCGATGCGGTCCGACCAGTAGCTGGCCATCCATTCCGGCTGCCCGGCCTTGAGCAGGCCGGCATGCGTGACCTCGGCAATTTCTTTCAGCAGGCCATCGTCGGCGCCGAGGATATCGTGGCCGCCGGTTTCATGTCCCAGCGTCGCCCAGCCGAGCAGGCCGCCATGCGCA
>JACXTT010001794.1_pt1 | contig 35231 bp, 30 predicted proteins | sample 9270951 | NCBI WGS metagenome assembly JACXTT01 (sample SAMN15532306, study PRJNA645909) | rock metagenome | isolation source: weathered quartz diorite | place: Puerto Rico | collected 2017-06-21 | reverse complement strand
GCGTCGAGGATGCGAGGCTCGGCCGGGAGGGCATACCGGCGAATCAACGGGACTTCCTGCGGCCAGATAGCTCTTGCTTGCGCGTCCAGGTTTCGCACCATGGATTCGTCGGCCATTTGTTTGGCCTGAGGATTAAGGTCGGTCAAGGCGTTTCTCCTAAAGAAAAAGGGCAGACGGCCCCGCGAATGCCTTCATAGCTTGCGGCGACATCATTGTGGCTGCCTCCCTGCCGCTTAGTGAATTGCTGAACGATTGTAATGCTAGTGATGAACACTTCCGCATTGCCGAGAGGGCAGGATGCTGGCTCCACGCCCACTCGCCAGAGCGGTTTGGCGCATCGGCAACTTGAAGGCCGGCGGAAATGGTATTTGTTCGGAGAGTACGAAGGGGCACGACTAGGTGCCCGGTGACCAAACCGCCGTGGTAAGCGGCGCAGAGCAAGGAACAAAATAGATGGAAAACTATCGCGGGTCGTGTATCTTAACCCATTCCTTAAACTAATATAGGGACTCCGGACGAGAAAGTACCAATGAAAGTGGAATGAAGAGCTGCGCGTCACTTGAAGCGATAATCGGCACCGCGGCAGAGGGTTCAAACATAGCAGGAGCTTCGCGACCAATGTCCTTTGGCAACTTCTTGCAATGGCTGTCGGGAACCGGTTTCAGCATGTGGCTACGGGGATCGACCTGGGCTGAGCCGATCGTCGAATCGATCCATGTATTGACGCTAACTGTCTTCCTTGGCTTCACGGTGCTCCTTGATTTGCGGCTCATGGGTGTTTCCATGCGGCAAAGGCGCGCTTCAGAAGTCATCAGCCAACTCAATCCGTGGGTGAAAGCCAGCTTTGGCGTGATGGTCGTAACGGGAGTGCTTCTATTCACGGGCGACCCGGCCGCGTTTTACAGTACGATTTTCTTTAAGTTGAAAATGCTCCTGCTGGCGCTGGCCCTGTTGAATATCATGGTATTCAACTCGACGTCGCTCCAAAAGATCAGCGAGTGGGATCAAGATTTGAACCCGCCTGGCGGGGCCAAAGCGGCGGCGATCATTTCACTCGTGTTGTGGGCTGCAATCATTGCGGCGGGCCGCGCAATCGCGTATGTTCTTCCCCCGCCGTGAGGAGGATTGCACCGAATGTCCATGGTCAAAGACCTCTTGATGTCGTTCTGCCAGTGGTGCAACAACTCGTTCTTTGGCCATGGAGTGCGCAACTCCGTTTGGCTCTTCCCTTTTATTGAGATCTTTCACCTTTTGGCTCTCGGCGTACTGGGGGGAACCGTAGTCGTCACCGACCTTCGAATGCTCGGCCTTCGGTTTCGGGAGGAGCGGGTCTCAGGACTCGCCCGGGAGGTTTATCCCTGGATGCTCGGTAGCTTGGGCGTGATGGTGGTTTCCGGATTTCTCCTCTTTTCATCGGAAGCTGTAAAAATGTACGGGAACCGGGCGTTTCGCGCCAAGATGGTGTGTCTCGTGCTCGCCGTCATTTTCAATTTCACAATCTTCCGCAAAGTGACGATGGCTGACGAAACTCGGTTATCCCCGGGATGGCAAAAGCTGACGGCTTTGGGGTCGCTCTTGTTGTGGGCTGGAGTCGGGCTGGCGGGGCGCGCTATAGGATACGTGAATTAGGGCAACTCGAAACCGGCGGAGTGAGACTCACCGGCTGGTCGACGAATGAACAACTCATGATCCAGCATTTCTTCGAATGGCTCCAGCACAGTCGGTGGATCGTTGCCATGAATACTTCCGCTTCGGTCTCCGCAGCTCTCGAAGTGATCCACTATTTCAGTTTCTTCGTTCTGGTCGGCGCGATCGCGATTGTGGATTTACGCATCATGGGCCTAGCGGGCCGACGGCAGCCCGTGAGCCGACTTTCGCAAATGGCATTTCCATGTATCTGGACCGGGTTAGGATTCGCGGTAGTTTCCGGATTCATCATGTTTTCCGGCGACGCCCGCGAGTATCTTCACAACTCGATTTTTCATCGAAAATTGCTGGTGATTCTCCTGGCGGTCATCTTCGCCGCGATTGTTCACCAAAACGCAGCGAAATGGGAGCGTCAACCTGTGATACCCGCCGGAGCCAAGCTCGTGGCGCTGATTTCCCTGCTGTTGTGGGTGGCAGCAATACTGATGGGTGTCGATGTCCCCGCTATTACAGGGGTGGGCTAGCTCGCTGCAATGATCGTGGGGAGGCCGCGCCGTTGTCTCACGTCCTGGTGAATTTCTGCCGGTGGTTGCAGCAAACTTCACTGGCCCAAGGGATTCTCACCTCCAGTTGGGCCTTCCCGTACGTCCAGTTGATCCATTTCACTGGCCTATCTTTGTGGATCGGCACGAACGCCCTCCTGGACTTGCGTCTGCTCGGCGCTGGCAAGCAGCGCCAAATGGCTGCCGAGCTTTGCGATGTGCTGTTTGTCTGGAACTGGATTGGATTTTGCGTCGCGTTTCTCGGGGGATTTCTGCTTTTCTCGACCTCGGCGACGATCTATGTCAGAAATCCCGCATTCCGCATCAAGCTGGGGATTCTCGTCCCGCTGGCATTGATCTTGCACATCGTGATTCAGCGAAAGGCGCGCACATGGGGGAATTCAGTGGAGACACCGCTCGCGGCCAAACTGGCTGGCTTTGCTGAGTTGACGCTATGGATCGGCGTCGCGACCGCAGCGGTCCTGATCCCAAGCTTCTTTGGTCCTGGAGATCTGCAGTAGCCTGAAAGAACCTACTGAATCACGCCCTCCCATTTAAATCCGTCGGAGGCTCGGTTGATGCTCTTGATCCTAATCCGGTGTTCCGAGGGATTGCGACCTGGGTTGCCAGTCACCACGACTTGATCGCCGGGTTTCAGTGTGTCCCGGGTCACGTTCGATTGGGCCAACTGGACACCGCCGGCCCACTCGATCGCCCAAATCTGCATCTGCCCCTTGTCGTCGGGTGCCTGCACTTTTAAGAATGAATGCGGATTGCGGTACAGAAACTCGGTCACCGTCCCCTTGATTGTAATGTCTTGATCGACGTAGTAGGTCGCGGCAAACGAGTGGTGCGCGAACGCCCGGCCGCCGCAAGCCAGCGCAGTCGCGGCTAGCACCAGCAAGATTTTCCCTCTCATGAACCTTCCTCCCCTGCGGGCCTTCATTTCGCCCGCCGTGTGCAACCCTTCTACTTTGCCTTGCAGGATGTCGGGCGCCATCCGGAAGCATCGGCAAGGTTCTTAAAGTGCGTGCTAGTCGTGAACGGCGCAACCAAGTATTGAGGATCGTTCACCACGCTGGTGACGATGAGATAAGACTCGCCAGTCGATTCGTTCACCCGCGTAAAATACTCGGTTAGGACCGCGTTCGCGCTGTACGGAACCCCATTTTTCCGCAAGTACCCGGCCCGCATCCGAGTCGTTTCCACCTTTAAATAACCGCCGCGCGGAGGGCTTCGCCCGTCGCCCATCAACACCCAATCGGCTGAGGAATGTCCCTGCCATTGGGGCGCTTCAGCCGCGGGCGCCTTCCCTCCGAAATGCACCAGGCGGGTTTGCGTACCCGCATCAAGATCAATCCGCAGGGTCGAATCGTCTTGCCACGTGATGTGCAGCCTGCCGGGAACCCGCATGATCGCCGCAGCGCCGTACGCTTTGCATTGGTTACCCGCTGTCGTATCGGCTGCAGGATCCCAGGCGTCAGCCGATTTCTTGCCTTCGGCGCTTAGCGGAACACCTTCGTAGTCACCTTTTGGCGGCGTGAGCATTCGATAGCGCCAGTCCTCGGTCACCAATGATACCCAGTATCCGGTGAGATCCTCGGGCGCATCTGCTTTCGCCGTGGTCCGCACTGGTTTGCCGCTCCGCGCATCTTCGGTCGGCGCAGGCGACACGCCGGGAACGCCTACTTGGGCCCCTAGCCCAGCGGGCAGCCAGAGCAGGGCAAGCCCGGCCAGCCAGTGAACGCTTCGCTTTCTTACACTTTCTATCATTATTTCTTCAGATCGCGCCCATTTCGTCTACTGCGGCCGTTACTTTTTGACGGCGAGGCTCCTATACACCGCCTCGATGAAACGATCCGTCGTCCAACCGCCTGTGCCGGCACCGTACCGGGCGTCGTAATCCTCGGTCGGCCGGGAGGCCTTGATTTCCTCGAGCGTCTTGTTCTTCTTGATCATGTCCTGAATTCGGTCGCGAATAATGGTTACCATGTCACGATATTCGAGCACGTCGAACTGGTCGCAAATTCGCCCGTGCCCGGGGATCACATAGGTGCCCCCCTCAGACTCCTGCTTTGCGATCGTCAGATCAAGAATGAAGTTCAAGCCGTCGATGACTCCTTGAATGCTGCCACCCCTGTCCAGGTCGATGACTGGATAGCCCGTTGTGACAAAAATGTCGCCCGCGCTCACGACATCCGAGCGACGAAAGAAGACGATGCTATCGCCATCGGTGTGCGCAGCCGGCAAGTGAATGATTTCGACTCCCTCTTCGTTGGAGAACAATTTCTTGGGGCTGGATGAGTAGGGATCGGACGGCCAGGCGGCCTGCGGCCAGGGTTTGCCGCCAACCGTGCCATTCATCCGGTTGAAGACATTTTCGTGCGCCAGAATTTGTGCGCCTCGCTGTATGTCTTGTGAATTGTAGCCAACCACAGCGCCTAGAACCGTCATGCCCGCCTTGGCCACAACTTCGTTGCCCCCGACATGGTCCGGATCAATGCTCGTATTGACAATCACGCGCAGGGGTTTGTCGGAAAGCTTCCGGATGGCCGCGAGAACCTGATCCGAAAATTGCGCGCCGCCTGAGTCCACGAGGAGCACACCTTGCGGGCCCACCTGAGCCGTGATGTTGCCGCCCGCTCCGGCGATCAGGTAGACATTTCCTTGCACGGGGAGCACCTGAATCCCAGAACTGCTGGGGTTCGGTTTCTCCTGTGCGTGCGTCGCATCGGCGCTAAAGACAATTCCCAGAAGAACGGGAACAACGAGCATCGGGGCGACACGCCGCGGGAAGATGAATCGGTTGGACACTTTTTCTTGACCGGTCTTGTTTGTAACCCGCTTCTATTTCGTCGCGGGCGTCTTGGCCATCTGCTCTAATTTCAGCTGGTATTCGGGATACATGGTCTCAGCCCCACCCATGACCGCCTGTTCGGGAATGCCGTGCTGCTGCGCGAACTCTTTCACGAAGGGGTTCTCCCCCGGCAGAAAGTGTGGTACGCGATTCTTAGGGAGACCCGTGAGTTCCTCGATGGGCTCGCACGAGTAGGTCCAACTGATCGCTGAGTACTGCGCAAGCGAGAAATCCACGGTCTTGACTAGCGGCTCGCTCAAATACACCGGGTCCGTGATGATGCTGACGTGCGTCATCAGGTTCCCGTAGCGGATGTAGTGTTCGACCGCCGTGGCGCGATCACTCTCCGGCAGGCCGTTTCTGCGCACGAATCCTTGTTTGAGATGAGTCGTGTAAACGGTCAACACAGGCCCTTCCCACTTCCCGGTGGAAAAGCCCATCCAGGTGTGCGGGGCGTACTCGGATGGATGCGGACGTCCGTCCATCCAAATCGTTCGCGTCTGCTGATAATTGCTGATGTAGAGCTTGATGGCGATCACGCGCTGGGTTTCCGGGTCCCTTTCCTCCCAGAAATATAGTTGCGTAGGGCTGCGGTTCATGTAGGGCGACACATGAACCTGGCACTGATGCTCCTCCACCGTCATGCGCGAGGGGTCCCAGCTCAGCGCCATCTTGCGAGCACCGTCCGTGATGGGAAGGCCTAGGTAGTCGACTAGCGCGGGTCCACCCCCGCGCTCCATGAGGTCCTCGTTGTAGTAAGGAACCCAGGTTCCAGAGAGACTGAAATCCGACGGCGGAGCTTTCGTCGAATCCTGCGCGAGCGCAGGGGCACTCGGGAGCACGAAAGGAATGAGCAGCACGAGTTGCAGTCGAATTCGACTCACGCACGCCCCTATGGTTAAGAATCGCATGCGGCTAGCTTCAGCCTAACATTTCATTAATTGTGATGAGATTGAACGATGCCACACGAGTTAAAAGGTGTCAAGAATCAGCGCCGAAGATTTTAACCAGTTGCTCAAAATATCGAGCTGCAGACACTACTCTGCGTGGCGAGGCGCCTCCAAGCTCGCATACGGTCCCGTCGCATAGACGATTTTCCCTCCGACCATTGTAAGCAGCGATTCGATGCTGCCGATCTGGTCCGCCGGGACCGTCATGTAATCCTTGGTCAAAACGGCCAAGTCTGCGAGCTTGCCGGGTTCGAGCGAGCCTCGCTTGTCCTCATCGCGCGAAAACCACGCGCTGCCGATGGTGTACGCGCGGAGTGCGTCCGCCCGGGTCGGCGTTTGCTCAGGTCCGCGCTGCACGCCGCCGGCATTCTTGCTATCGACAAGAGACCATTGAAGCGCGGTGAACGGATTGTACGAAGCCACGCGATGAGCATCGGTTCCCGCGCCCATCATCACGCCGAGCTCTTTCGCGTTTTCCACGGATGCCGCATTGGGGCGCTGGATCGTCCAGCCCACGCCCATCGCTTTCATTCGCCGCAAGCTTTGCGGCGACGCATTCATCAGGTGGGCTACCGACCAGCGCGAATCCGTAATCGGAAACTCCCGGTTCACCCGCTCATAAATCGAGAGCAGCGTGTCGGCGGTTTCCTCTTTCGGCCAATGCATCGTGACGGGCATTCCCTGCTGGGCGGCCCAGCGAAGAATCTGGTAATACTTCTCCTTATCGTCGTCGGTCGCCTTGTCGTTGTTATTCATGCCCCAGGTGATTCGTTCCCCGAGCCCGTTGAACTTCAGCATGTCGTCGCCAAAGCCCTGAGGCAGCATCTGCGTCAAGCTTTTCAACTCTTCGAACTCTTTGCCGGGGGTCGGGCCGCATAAGCTATATGCCACGCGAATTGTCATCTCGTGTTGGCGCCAGGCCTTGAAGATGGGTTGATAGTCTTCGGGGTTAACGTTGTTGCCGCCGGGATCGCCAATACCGGTGAGACCCAAGCGGTTGAGCTCGCGAAAAAAATTCTTTGTGCCGGCGACCTGCTCATCAAAGGTGGGATGAGGAAGCCGGTCGAAGAGCGCGATCGCCACTGCATTGCCGCCGCCTCCGTCAATCGCGCCCGTCGGGTTGCCGCTTGGATCTCTTTCCAACTTGCCTGGGCGCGGCAGGTCAGAGTCAGTGTTGATGTTCAGAGCTTTGAACCCTGCGGGAGTCATTACGACCCACTCGTAGCCGAGCTGGACATACACGGGGTTGTTCGGCGCCGCCGCGAGGAGGTCTGCCTGTGTTGGCCGGCGCTTTTCCTTGAACTGTGCAACAGTCCAGCCGCCAGCCACGATCAGCCACGAGCCTGGCTTCATGTCCAGCGAAGCCTGGTGAATTCGACCGAGCGCTTCTGCGAGAGACGTCGCGCCGACCCAGTTCACTTCCGTCGCGAACGTTTGTCCCGCGCGAATCCCATGCATGTGGGAGTCAATCAAGCCGGGAATGACTGTACGTCCTTGCAGATCGATCACGCGCGTACGCGGGCCTGCGAGCTTCGTGATGTCGACGCTGCTGCCCACTGCGGCAATTTTTCCTTCACGGATGGCAACCGCTTCACGAGTGGAGAACTGATTGTCGACCGTCAGAACCTTGCCGTTTACCAGGACGGTGTCGGCGGTTTGGCTCCGTGCGGGCAAAGCGACGATTAGCGAGCAGGCAAGGACTGCCGTTGCTCCAAACAAATTTGCATTGCGATGATTCATTTCTGTCGTCCGTAGCAGCGAGGTTCCTCACGCGCATCTAGCGCAGTTCTTGCATCATGCCGGCGATGCTCATGGATACCGGCTCCATCCCCCAATGAAACTCGTTGAGGAGCGTTTGGCGAATCTCGTCCTGCGTTTTCTTTTCCCGGTTCAGTGCCCGGAAACGCTCGCGGATGGCAACCACGCGATTTCGAATGTTCACCACGTCCTGCCTGGTGACGGGAAGGCCGTGGCCCGGTATCACCAGTTCGAAGTCCAATTTGAGGAGTTCATCGATCTCTGCGCTTAAATCCGTCCAGTTGCCGCCGCTGCTGTAGTCAACGATGTAAGGGAGGTCAGGGGCGGTCGCAAAGAGGTCCCCTGACTCAACCAGCCGCTCGGCCGGCAAATAAACCAGCGTGTCTCCCCTGGTATGGCCGCGGACTTCGTAGAGTTGAACTTCCTTGCTGCCCAATCGCAATTGCGCGCGTCCCGAGTAAGCCATGTCCGGCAGCCAGGTTTGGTTGGGCGCCCTGGCCATGTTCTCGAGATCGTCGATCGAAATAACGACAGTTGCGCCCATGGCGGCCATTTTCGCCGCACCGCCGGAATGGTCGGCGTGATTGTGTGTCAGGATCACGTACCGGATCGGCTTGTCGGTCAGTGACTTAACCTTGGCGACGATGTCGTCGTGCATCGACTCAAATTTGGAGTCGACCAGGATGACGCCGTCCTTGGTCAGATAGACCAAAACGTTGCCGCCATATTTCCTAATGTTGTCCAAATCGGTCACCAGGTTCTCGATTACGTAAACGCCGTCCTTGATCTTATGGAGCTGAGTGGGCGGCCCTGGCTGGGACTGTTGCGTACGCGCTATCGACCCGGATGTAAGGAAAAGTGCTCCTGCAAACGCAAAAAGGAATCCCACTCTGTTTCGCATGGGCGACACCCTATCAAGGTAGACAGAGTCAGTCAAGATATGAACGTTCGGCGGTGAAGATACTTCTTAAGTGAATGTTTAATTCTTCGGTTCTTGCCCATTGCAGTCAAAAAGAATCAGGTGTATGTTACGCCTCAATTATCCAAAGAGAAATGCGGAACCAGAGCCGCGAAGACTCGTTCAGAACGCCGTTGAAAGCATCTTTCGGAGTGTAAGGTATGAAGCGAAAACTACTGGCCAGTGGAATCGCGACGATGGCTTGGCTTGTACTAGTCGGAGGCGTGTTCCTTTCGAACGCGCTGGGGCAGGAAGAAAAGTTTCCCGGACCGACAAAAATGTCGGCCGCGGAATACGACCAACTCTTCAAGCAAATCAACAATTGGGGCCGTTGGGGCAAGGACGACACGCTTGGAACGATCAATCTCATCACAGAGGCCAAGCGCAAGCAGGCCGCGTCACTTGTGAAGGAAGGAATCTCCGTGTCGATCGAGCACGATCTGAGCACCGAGGAGGCGCCAGACAATCCTTACCCGATGCAGCAGGTTGTGGCTCCAAATTTCAGGACCGACACCTATTTCTTCCGGTATCACGGCACCTTCATCACACATGAGGATGCGCTCTGCCACTATACGTACAACGAGCGCATTTACAACGACAGGCCGCTGAATACGAAAGAGTGCTTTCCTTCCATCGAAACTCTGAAGAACGGGATTATCACGCGCGGCATCCTGATCGATATTCCGCGCCTCAAGGGAGTGCCGTACTTGGAGCCCGAGGTCGCAATCTACCCGAAGGATATCGAAGCTTGGGAGAAAATGGCGGGCGTGAAGATCGGTTCCGGTGACGCCATTATCCTGCGAACCGGCCGATGGGCCCGGCGCGCCAAGGTCGGTCCGTGGAAGGCCATCGACGCGGCCTCGGGCTTTGACGTTACGGTGGCACCGTGGATTCGTGCGCGCGATGTTGCCCTTGCGGCAGGCGACGTGACCGTGGAAATCCACAATGTTCCTCCGGTGGTCGAGGGACAACTAACCCCGCTTCATACTCTTTTTATCAACGGTCTCGGCATGCCGATCATCGACGATATGGACCCCGAAGCCCTGGCCGAAACGTGCGCCCGGCTAAATCGTTGGGAGTTCATGCTTGTGGTTGCGCCGCTGCGGGTCCCGACAGGAACTGGCAGCCCAGTGAATCCCATTGCGATTTTCTAACTCGCGGCGAGAGATTCGAGAATGATCGTTCACGGCGAGGAGAACAGGAGCTGATGAGCAAGTTGCTCAGCTTGCCGAAGCCACGGAGATGGATTCTGGCGGTTGCGTTCGCCACCTTGGCGGCAGGCGCAGGAAGATCGCACGTCCGGGCGCAACAACTCCCAGATAGCGGAGAGGACATCGAAGTTCTTCCGGTGCGCCCGAACTTCTACATGATCGCGGGCGCCGGCGGCAACATCGCCGTGCAGGTCGGACCGATCGGCGTCATCCTGGTCAATGCCGGTTCGGAGCAAATGTCAGGCAAAGTCCTGGCCACGGTCAAAAAGCTGTCCAACCTCCCCATCCGCTACATCATCAGCACCAGCGCCGACCCGGATTTCGTGGGCGGTAACGCAAAACTCTCCCAAACCGGGTCCACAATCCTGGCGGGCGCCGTGGGTCAATCCGGCGTAACTGAGGACGTGATCAACAATGGAGGCATAGCCAGCGTTCTGGCCCATGAGAACGTGCTCATTCGGATGAGCGCCCCCACCGGCAAGACGCCTCCCTTCCCTGAGGCCATGTGGCCGTCGAAAACCTATGCCTTCAAGAGAGGGTATTCGATGTACCTGAATGGGGAAGGAATTCAGGTGCTGCACGCGCCAGAAGCCCATACCGATGGTGACAGTATCGTGTTTTTTCGTCGCAACGACGTGATCGTGACGGGAGACGTCTATGACACGACCCGATTCCCCGTCATCGACCTCGAGAAAGGCGGCAGCATTCAAGGTGAGATCGCTGCCCTGAATCAACTGCTCGACCTGACCATTCCCCCGGTTCCCTTCCCGTGGGACGCGGATCGCACTTTGCTGATTCCGGGACACGGACGAATCTGCGACGACTCCGACCTGGTCGAGTATCGCGACATGGTTACCATCATCCGGGACAACGTGCAGGACTTGATCAGCAGCGGCAAGACGCTCGATCAGGTCAAGCAAGCCGACCCTGCCAAGGCGTACCGGAGAAGGTATGGTTCCGATACGGGTCCGTGGACAACGGACATGTTTGTCGAGGCCATCTACAAGAGTCTCACCGCAAGGAAAGAGAAATGAGGGGCGAAATCACTAGGGCGTGGGACTGGAGGGCTGCGGCCCTGTTCGCTTTTGCGCTCATTCTGCCGCGGCAAACGGGCGCGCAGCAGCCGGTTGGACAGACGCCACCCACGGCGAGGGCGTCCGCGCCAATCGACCTCACCGGGTATTGGGTCGCGGTGATCACGCAGGACTGGCGTTGGCGCATGGTAACTCCGGCAAAGGGAGACTACGCCGGCGTGCCGATTACCGCGAAGGCCAAGACCGTTGCCGACACATGGGATCCTGCTAAGGATGAGGCTTCCGGCGCAGCGTGCAAGTCCTACGGCGCGCCTGGTTTGATGCGCGCGCCCACTCGCCTGCACATCACCTGGCAGGACGATAACACTCTGAAGATCGAAACAGATTACGGCATGCAGACCCGTTTGTTGCACTTCGGCGACTGGAAGGGCCAAGCCTCCGCTTCCTTACAGGGAGACTCGCTGGCAACATGGGAATTGCCGCGCGTCGGGCTCGGGCGCCCGAATCCGAATTCGGAACCAGACGCACGACCTGGTGGGCCAGGCACACCGCGATTCGGCGACTTGAAGGTGACAACCAACCATTTCAGCGGCGGGTATCTTCGGAAGAACGGGGTTCCGTATAGCCCGAACGCCGTCTTTACCGAATATTGGGATCTGTTCAAGGAGCCCAGTGGAGACCAGCGCATCATGCTCTCTACCCGGGTCGTCGATCCGGAGTACTTGTCTGCGCCCTGGCTGACGGTCCTCCAGTTCAAAAAAGAATCGGGCGCTGCCAAGTGGGATCCCACGCCTTGCTCAGCAAAATGGTGAGTTAAGGAAGCAACTTGTTTACGTGGGCTCGAACAGGAGCCCACAATCTTGTTGAGGCGAATTCGGTGGAGCGGAGGGAAATGAAAATTCTCAAAGCGATTCCGTTCTGCGGCTCTCTTCTACTCGCGCTGGCGAGCGTTCCTTCTTTCGCTCAAGTTGATCTCTCCGGTGTCTGGGCGAACCCCGGCCACATGGATTGGCTCGATCATGGCCGAGGCCCTGATTTAGTCGATTATTCGGGCATTCCGATCAACGACGCGGCGCGCGTGAAGGCGTTGAGCTACACGGCAGCGCTACAGGCAGAGCAGGAACGGCAGTGTGAATACTACACGCCCGCGTATGTCGTGTTCGGCCCATTCGGTCTCAATATTTGGAACGAAGTCGACCCCGCTACCGCGAAAGTCGTGGCTTGGAAGATGGGTGCGTGGATCGACAAGGACATCACGACAATCTGGATGGACGGGCGCGCGCATCCTTCCAAGAACGCATTCCACCCGTTCTCCGGTTTCACCACCGGAGTATGGGAAGGAGATACTCTGACGGCCTACAGCACTCACGTAAAGGTGGCGTACCTGCGCCGCAACGGCGTGCCCAGCAGCGACCAGGTAACGGTCGTCGAGCACATCGTCAGGCATGGCGACATCCTGGCGATCATGGGCATCATTCAGGATCCCATTTATCTCACCGAGCCCTTTGTCATGGCTTCGATCTGGCAGGAGGATCCACACGCCAACATCCTGCGTACGTCCCAACCGTGCGAACCTATCTTAGAGGATCAGCGTCTGGAAGACGGCACTGTTCCTCATTTTCTTCCCGGGAAGAACCCGTACCTCAATGAGGTTACCCAGCGCTATCACGTCCCGCTGGAGGCGGTCCTCGGAGGCGCCGAGACGATGTATCCCGAATTCCGGAAGAAAATCAAAGACAAATATGCCCCCGCGGAAAAATGCGACCGGTACTGTTGTGGTCCGGTCACTGACCCAGCGTTGAAATGCATTCGGGATGCCACCGGAAAGGAACGTTAAGGTCAAGAAGGAGGAATTCGTAGTTTCGGGAGGACCGCGATGAAACGCAGTTTGTTTTTCTTAGTCATTCTTGCCGGGGCAACCCTGTTTGCGGCTGGAGCGGGCGCCCATCATTCCTTTGGGGCGACGTATCTGGAGGATAAAAACGTCACTCTGGAAGGGGCCGTGGTGCAGATGCTGTTCCGCAACCCGCATTCGTACCTTCAGGTGGACGTCAAAGACGCCAGCGGGCAGGTCGTGAGGTGGAACGTGGAGTGGGGCGGCGTCGTCCAGCTCAACCAGAAGGGCGTGACGAGAGACAGTTTGAAGCCGGGTGATCACGTAATCGTCGTCGGCAACCCTTCGCGCACTGCAGAGGATCATCGGATGAGACTGGTCAAGATCACCCGTCCTTCCGATGGATGGACATGGGGAGCCTCCTACGAATGAGCCTGTTTAGGCGGCAAGCTTATGTACTGAGAAGATGAGGGAGAATCACGATGAGCAATCATGTGCGGCAAATGAGAGTTGCCGCGCATCTTGTTCGCGCCGTTTTTCCTTATCGTTTCCGCGCTGCCCTCTTCGTGTTTCGAAACGAAGGTTCAGTCGTTGTTCCCGTAGCCGGCCAGCGACGCCACCTTGGTCATATCCGGGTAGAGCACGCCGACGCCGCCGTTCTTTCCCGACCGCGGGGCGTACCAGACCGCCCCATCGTTCGCAACGCGGATCATGGGCATATCCGAACGCTGCGGACCGGGGTAGATCGTGAACTGTTTTGTCGACGGGTCGAAGAGAACCAGCGCACCGCCCTGCCCGGCGTCGCTGAACCAGATTTTGCCCTTGTTGATCGCTTCCTTCTCGTCATAGGGCTCTGAGTTTTCGAACGGGATCTCCCATTCTGTTACTTTGCCGGTGGCCGGGTCCAACCGTTCCAGCTTCCCCGCGCTGAAAAGCCCGAACCAAACGATATCCTTGGAGTCCACCGTGAGGCGGCGGATCAAGGCAGGAGTGGTCGGTGGCGAGTATTCTGTGTACTTCTGGGTTTCTCCGTCGAGCTTGGCGATCTTCGTGCCGTGAAATTCTGCAATCCAGATGTTGTCCTTGTGGTCTCTCACGACGCCATACGGGAAGCTGTTTGGAGTAGGCAGAGAGGTCACGACGACCTTCTTGGTCGCCCAATCGGTGCGTGACATTCCGTTCCCGACGATGAAGTTTGCGTACATGTTGTGTTTGGAGTCAAACACGAGCGACTGCCCGTTCTTCATCCCAGGGATGACTTTGTCGGGATCGAGCGGCATCGACTCGAGCCACTTCATCGTCTTCGTGTCGAAGACGTCCATGTTCAAGCCGTCCTCCTCGGGCAGATAGAGAACTCCGTCGTTGTCGATCATCAAGTCGTGGATCCCGACTTTCGGGCGCGGAGTCACAAAATCCAGAAATTCACCGGTCCGAGGATCAAGGCGGGCAATGCGGTTGGGGAACCCACGGTCAGTCACCCAAACGTAGCCTTTGTTGTCGAAAACGACGTCCTGGCTGACACGCCGGTCGCCAAACGGGCTGCGCAGTCCCGCATATTCGGGCAGGTGGCGCCCTTCGCCGGGCGCGTCAGGATTTAGGTAATATTCGATGTACTCGGCTTTGGCGATTCGGGTTTCATCGATGGGCATTTCGCGCAGAAACTTCACGGCGCGGGGCTTGCTGTCGGGCCCGAAATTCGCAACGAGCCACTTCACGAGGACTTCGCGCTCGGCATCGCTCAGGTCGCCCGGCTGGATCTGAGCGCCTCGCGGATTGCCATTGCCCTTCATGAAGTCAATAGCCGAGCTCCACTGGTCCGCCTCCCACTGGTGGGAAGGCAGGAAATTCGGTCCGTGGCATCGGATGCAAAGCCGCTCGGCAATCTTCCTCCCTGCTGAATCTACCGGATAGATTTCATCGTACGAAAGCATTTGCACGCCGTTGGCGGCCGCGGCATCGGAAACCTCATGCATCGCGGCGTTAACGGACAGCTTTTCCGCGCCCTTCACTTCGATCTTCTGGACATCGGACTCCTGGCCCTTGGTCTGGACGGTGAATTCGTAATTCCCAGGCAGAAGGTGCATGACCTGGAACTTGCCGCCGTTGGTGTAGACCATATACAAGATGCGGCGGTCGACATTCTTGAAGTACACCTTTGCGGCGGTGAACGGTTTGGCTCCCGTCACAGCGCCCGAGGCGCTTCCAAGATTCGCCGCTTCAGGGACTTTCTTCGGGCTCGCCTGCGCAAAGTTCAGAGCAACCAGAAAGACAACGAGAGCGGCTCCAGTCAACGAAAATGACAGAAAGCTGTGGTGCCGGCATTCTTTTGTCATAGAATCTCCTTCCGAGGATTCCCTGCCAGAATACTAGCGCTCCAAGTTCAGTTTAAGTGTACGCTTAAACGCCGATGTCCGTTTCAGAATTCATCGAACTATTGTAGTGTGAAATCCTAACGCAGCGTCGAAATCGGTGCAAAGAATTGTAAAGCAAAGCCGGAAGGGATTATCAGCAGGAGTAGTCAGATCTTTGGCGGACTGGAAACGGCGGCGTTCCAGCACGGGCTGCAATTTCAACACTGGCGTTTAACAATTCTTTACATGGTGCAGATCGGCGCGGACGTACAATCCCCGTCCGCACATGGGGCAGCCAAGGGAAAGGAAGATTCATGGTGCGAAACCGCTGGATCGGTTTGATTTTGACTGGAGTCGCCATGCTGGCCTGCGCGCGTGTCAACTACGCTCAGGACAAGCAGGACGTCGTTCCTGCAAAGCCCTCCGCGCCCCGCGATTTGTCTGGGACGTGGTTGGGCGATCGGATCGGCGGAAACGTAAAACCCGGCGACATGGTAATGACACCCTGGGCGCAGGCAAAGTTCGACGCCTTCACGAAGCTGGGAGACGCCCGCTCCAAGATGGACCCGCGCCGGGATTGCTTCCCTCTCGGTATGCCGCGTGACATGTATGAACCCGTGCCGATCGAAATCTTGCAAATGCCCGACGAAGTTGTGATTCTCCTCGAAAATGACCACATTGCCCGCCACATCTTTCTTGGCATGGCCGAACACCCGAAAGACTTGAACCCGAGCTGGATGGGGCACTCGATCGGGCATTGGGAGGGCGACACGCTTGTCGTCGATACCGTGGCGTTGCGCGGCGAAACATTCTTGGACGGCGCCGGGCATCCCCATACGCCGAATATGCACCTGACCGAACGTATTCATCGGGTCGACGCCAATACGCTGGATGATCAAGTCACGGTGGATGATCCCAAAGCCTACGCCAAGCCTTTTGTCATCCAGAAAACGTACAGACTGAAGCCGGGCTGGCACGTCATGGAATATGTTTGCGAGGACGAGTGGACAGAAAAACTGAAAACGTACTATCCCGACGGCTATTTTGACGGCGCGCAGTGAGCAACTAGAGGTGGCGTCCCCGAGCGGAATGCCGGGCGCAGGCAGCAGGAGTTGGGGTCTCGTCAGCCCGCACCGGCTTGAGGTCGCCGACCCAAGCTGTGTCTCCGCGGTGCGCCGGGCAGTTTCACCACGGCGTAGAGGCGAATTTTGTCGAGTGATTTCATTTTGGAGGCACGCAGTGAGAAGCTGGCTTTCATGTTTCGCGGTGGCGGTCACCGTTCTCGCCATTTCTTTTCCCGTGCTCGCCCATCACGGCGCGGCGGATTACGACACGTCTCAGACGACAACCGTGAAGGGCGGGACCGTCACGCGGTTTGACTTTGTAAACCCACACGTCGAGATCTATTGGGACGCCAAAAACGCAAGCGGAGCTGTGGAACACTGGCATGCCGAGGGCACGACGCCGAATATTCTGTTCCGGAACGGTTGGACCAAAGAATCACTGAAACCCGGAACGGAGTTGCAAGAGGTAGGAGGCAATCGCTGCAAGAACAGCGACAACTGCATGCGCCTGCGGAAGATCGTCCTCGGGGACGGCACCGAATTGCCCGTTCCGCAGTAAGGAAAACAATCGTAGTGGACATTTGCGCGAGAGAGGAATTCCGTATGATGCGTGATCGTTGGGTGGTACCCAGCATCGGAATAATCTGCTTTGCATTGGCGTTCTCGAACGCGTACGCGCAGCAAGGGGAAGAGGAGGACAAGCCGCCGGCCGGCGCGATCATCCAAAAGACCTTCATCACCAAATGCATGAGCTGCCATCAGATTGGAAGCTCGGAAGGGCGGGCACCCAGTCGCGAGACGCTGATGAAGCTCTCTCCCGAAGCGGTTTACGCTGCCCTCACGACAGGTTCCAAGGTTACCCAGGCACACAGCCTGAGCGACGACGAGACGCGAGCTATGGCCGCGTTCCTTGGCGGACGCCCGTTGGGCATCAGCGAAGTGGGCGACGCAAAGAACATGCAGAACCGTTGCTCCTCGAATCCTCCCTTCGGCGACCCAGACGCGAGTGCCAATTGGAATGGATGGGGCAACGACGTCTGGAACTCTCGGTTTCAACCAGCAAAGACCGCCGGAATCTCCGCGGACCAGGTGCCGCGGCTCAAATTGAAATGGGCATTTGGATTTCCAAATGGGGCGCAGAACTATGGGCAGCCAACGGTCTTCGCCGGCCGAGTGTTTGTGGCGAGCGATATCAGCTACCTCTATTCGCTGGACGCGGCGACAGGATGCGTCTACTGGTCGCACCAGGCGCAGACTAGCGTTCGGACCGCGATTGTCGTAGGCCCCGTGAAGGAACACGGCTCGGCGAAATATGCGGCCTATTTCGGAGACGGCAGGGCCAACGTCTACGCGGTGAATGCCGAAACTGGCGAGTTGCTCTGGAAAGTGCAGGTGGACGATCAGCCCTCTTCGCACATCACCGCCGCGCCGACTCTGTACGCTGGAAGGCTGTACGTCCCGGTTTCGGGCGGCGAAGAGGCTCTGTCGATTGACCTGCATTACCCCTGCTGCAGATTTCGAGGCACCCTGGTCGCTCTGGCCGCCAACACAGGCGCAAAAATCTGGCAAAGCTACGTGATTCCAGAACCCGCCAGGCCCACCCGCAAGAATTCTATCGGCACACAACTCTACGGTTCAGCCGGAGGCGCGATCTGGGGGTCGCCGACGGTCGATGCCAAGCGCCACGCGGTCTACGTCGGAACCGGCGACGCGTACACGGAGCCGGCGGCGAAGAGCACGGACTCGATTCTTGCCTATGACATGGATACAGGAAAGCTCTTGTGGACTTTCCAAGACACCAAGAACGACGCATGGATGCTCGGCTGCGGCCCGACCTACAGAGCCGAACCATGTCCGAAGGATTTGGGGCCGGATTGGGATTACGCTGCCTCCCCCATGCTGCGTGAGCTGCCGAATGGGCGCCGCGTGCTGGTGGTAGCGGCGAAGAGCGGAAACGTATTTGGGCTGGACCCGGACCAGAAGGGCGCTCCGGTCTGGAAAACGGCGCTGGCCGAGAAGAAGCCCGGAGCGGCGGGGTTGATCGTCTTCGGCGGCGCGTCGGATGAGCGAACCGCCTACTACGGGCTGAACCTGGTTGGCGGAGTGGTGGCGCTCGATCTGGGGACAGGCGAGCGCAGGTGGTTCACTCCGCTCAGCCCAGCGGATACGCCCGGCGAGCCGCCTCGGCCCGGCCAGTCGGCGGCAACCACAGCGATTCCGGGTGTGGTGTTTTCGGGAGCGTGGGACGGCACGCTGCGCGCGTTTTCCGCCGAGGACGGCCACGTCGTATGGGATTACAACACGGTCCGGGAGTACCCCACCATAAACGGCGTGGCGGCTAAGGGCGGCTCCATGGGCGCGCCGGGTCCGACTATTGCAGGAGGGATGCTCTTCGTCGGGACTGGTTACATCGGTGTTCAGGGCGGGATGCCCGGAAACGCGCTGCTCGCGTTTGCCCCCGAGTAGTTCGTCATTTAGCTGGCATAGCTCCACGTCGTCATCGACGACGAGCATGCGCTCAGGCTGCAGATGAAGACACTACCACCCTGACTAAAGTTGAGGCCAGACGGGGTTTTCATGGAGCAATTGTAGTTTGAAATTCTAGCGCAGCGCCGAAAACGCGTGCAAAGAAATGTAAAGAAGGACCTGTTCTGCTCGAAGAGGCGGTTGCCCAACAACAATCCAGGACCTCTCTGGCATAGCTGGTCGAATCCCGACGCCGACCGCGGGACTCAAAACGATACTTGACAAACTGAGTAATTTAAATATGCTGCGTTCACTCCTCGGGAACGGCGTTAGGGCATTTCGCCGGATTTTGGTTCGTGCTCGCAAAGAGGCAAGGAGGTCTTCATCGACTTCGGCCTGCTCGAAGGCTTGGCACGTTGTCGCGGCCGTGTTGAAAAAGGATGATGTTTCGAGATCAAGGCTCGCGGAGCGCGGTCCAATGTTTTGGTGAAAGAAGCTCCGGCTTGTAGCTCAACGAGGAAATCGATTGGTAGGGGGCGCTGAATGCCAGACATTCGCAAGGAAACGAGAACCACCACATTGCAGCTGACCGGTGCGAAGGCAAGACAGCCACTGGAACTGCTTCGTCACGGAATGCCGGCGCTGGACTCGATCCATGACGATTCCGTGAAATTCACGAAAAAAGGGCATACGTATCGCATCCTGAAAACCACGGAAGTGGATTCCTACGAAAATACACCCACCGCCGTAGCCTTGCGCAAAACGCTGCATGGGGCGCAAGCCCCTGCACCGAAGGCGATCACCGCAGCCGCTAAGCTGCCGGTCGCAAGACGGGTGCCCGCCAGACGGCCACGTGCAAGACGCCCGGCCGGCGGACGACCGCCCGCCGGAGGGCCAGCGCCCGCTGCCGCCGGAGATGTTTTCGCCGGCAAGGCGCGTATGGCTGCCAAACTTTCAATTGCGGCGGCCCAGCCCCAAACCTTCACGGACGTGAGCCAACTAATTGCCGCGCTGCCCTCTGTAGCACAGATGGTTGCGCTACATATCCCTGTCGACCAAACCTCGAATCGCGTGCAGCAGGAGAACCGCAACGTTCACGTGGCCGGTTTCTTGTACGCCGCCAGCAAGGAAGCCGACAATGACTTCCACCTGATCGTGGGGCTCGATCCGAACGCACGGCAGGAGATGTATATGACCATGGAAGTGTCGGGCCTGCCCTCACCTCCGAATGCCGCTTCAACAAAGCTCACGACAGCTCGAGACGCTTACAAGAATTTCTTTGGCGCAGCCAATCTGCCCGGTGCCGGCTACCACTTCTATCAACCTCCGATCCCCGTGCAAATCGAAGGCTCGCTGCTCTTCGATGAGAGCCACGCCATAGGCCAGGCGCCCGGACCCCCTAGCTTAAAAAGCCGCATGCCTACGATCTGGGAGGTGCATCCAATCACTAGTATCCAACTGGGCTAGCAGACCCAGCGGGACATCAGGCGAAAGTATTGGAGAGCGACTACGAAAAGAAGGAAGAAGTCTTCGCGGGCCGGGGGAAAGCGTCTGCGCGGCCTCTCGCAACTTGCCACGGGAATGCCTGCGCTGGATAGTGTCCAAGAGGTCGTGGATTTCGTTTCGCCGCAGGGCCACAAGTACAAGATCCTGAAAACAAGCGAAACGGATGCGTACGACCCGCCTCGCGAGGCTCCAAAAAAAAGCAGCAAAACTTGAGGCTTCCGAGAGCCCAATGGGCAGGCCCGAGGCAACTCGTTCACGCCCTCGCGGGTATTGGAGACTCGCCTCGCTTGGGCATCCCAATTCCGTGACCGCCCGCGTTTCCGTCCGGACCGGCGGCCTTCAACCGGTGACCTGAGGGACTCGGGGCCGAATTGGTAGTAAATCAAGCCAAGCCGAATTGACACGGACTCTAAGCCAAGGCACACTTGGGCGCAAAATCCAAGGGGAAAACTACAATGAAACCGCGCATCATTTCGACAGTGGGATTCGTGATGGCCAGCGCAATCGCGCTTGGCGGCACGGCGTTTGCTCAGAATGTACCGGAACAATTCGTCGTTAGCGGCAAAGCTGCCGAGCAGCTTCAGGATTTCGCGACCATCAATCTGGCGACTGCGGAACGCATTGCCAATACGTGCGAACAAGCCGCCACCGCGGAAAGCGTGCAGATCAGCATCATGGTGCTCGATCATAGCGGCAATCACGTCTACATGGATCGCATGGACGGCCAGGGCTATCTCAATATCATCACGGCCGAAATGAAGGCGCGCACCGCGCTACTGGCGCGCGCGCCCAGCAAAACCCTGATGAATCGCGTGATCCAGGATCCGACCTCGGAGCTGGAAGAAATGCACCTTGGCTTCTTTCCGAATTCCGGCGGGCTCCCCATCGTCGTCAACAAGCAGATGATCGGCTTCGTGGGCGTCGGCGGTTCCGCGCCGCGTGTGCCCGTGTGGAGCGACGAAATTTGCGCGCACAAAGCGCTCGTAGAGGTAATCGGGCCGTCGGTCGCACCGCTTGGGGAAGACGTTCCACCGCGCCAGAACCCCAACCCCGGCAATGCGCCTGTCCCACGTTTTGCTGCCTCGGCGCCGCCAAAGTCGAACCTCCCGGCGGAATATGTCGTCGGCGGCAAGGGGGCGAGCAACGTCTTTGACGGCAACCAGATTTCGCTTGCGGCTGCGAAGAAGATCGGCCGTGGGTGTCGCGATTATTCTGCCTCTAAGGGCGCCACGATGTCGCTCTACGTCCTCGATAACGCTGGGGAGTTCGTTCATCTGGAACGCATGGACGGCCAGGCCACGATCAGTCAGCGAGCCGCACTGCAGAAGGCACAGACGGCCTTGAAGACACGCCAACCCACTTCCATTGTCGGGACGCAACTGAAAAACAATCCCGCCGGTCAGGCGCGCTTTTTTGTAAATTTCGATTTATTCGAAGTCCCAGGCGGCATTCCGATCGTTGTGGACGGCCAGATGATTGGCGCCGTCGGCGTCGGCGGCTTCCCGACCGGAAATGAGACTTGCGCGATTGAGGGCCTGAAGGCAGCCTTCGGCGACCATGCTACGTTGCCCGTCTATCCGGCCGCGACGGCTGCTAATTAGTGAGCGCACGCTGGCGATAGTCGTTCCGGGACACCACCGCGCGCACCCAACATCAAAGAAGCAAATCTCATTACTGGCTCCTTCGACAAGTTCAAAACGCGAATGCTAGTTCGTCGTCGGCTGCGCGACGATCTTCACGAGGTCGTCGTGTGGGCCGACGCCCCCGTGGAGCCCGACGTGCGTGGAAACGTCTAGCCCGAGCCGCTGGATGGTCTCCAGGAGCGCCCGTGTATCTTCATTAGGCTTCGGGAGCGGCTTGCCCTTCTCCGGCGGTGTGTACATGTCCGCATTGATGACCATGCGCTCGCGCGGGAGGTACGCGATCACCATCGTAGTGACGTGCCCGAATGGCGGCACTGGATAGAGATCCAGCGTCCGTGCGCCGTCGCTGATGACATATTTCCCGCCGACTAGCTCGAGCACCGGGTTCGGCAACTGATCGGGCGCCAGGAGGGACAGCCGGTCGGGCTCGAGCGTCCGCGGCGCGGGCGAGAAGACGACCTTCTCGTAGAATTCGCGGTTCATTTGATGGGTCACGATCGTCGCCCCTTCGGCCGCGAACGTGCGCAACCCGCCGGAGTGGTCGAAATGATGATGCGTGTTCACGAGATAGCGGATCGGCTTGTTCGGGACGAGCCGATGCACCTCGTCGATCACCGCGATGGCTCGCTTCTCGTTCAGCGGCGCCTCGATGACGGTAACGAAATCGCGGAACTCGACGGCCACGCTGCCGTGCCGGATGCCGCCAATGTACCAGACGCCGTCAGCGAGCTGCTTGGAATCGACCGGTGCCACTGAGTCTCGCGGGAGCTTCTCGGAGCCAGCAGTGGGCGTGAGGATCTCCACGGGGGCGTTTGCCTGCACAGCGCTCACCTGGATCTCCATCGCGTCGTGCGCCGGGTTCAGCCGGACGTCGCCTTCATCGTGATGGATGACAGAGGGGTACTTCACCGCGCCGAACTGCTTGTACGGGCCATAGCGCCACTCGTACAGCATGTCGCCGAACATCGGGTTGGCGACGTGCGTCTGGACGAACTCGATTTCGTTCCGTTCGCTGACGCAAGCGGTGACGTAGTACTTGCCGAGCGCGGTGATCGAAACGTAGCTAAGTCGGCGACCCTTGGGCCCTGTCGTCACGGCCATCGGACTCGCGCCCGGCGCCAGGGCCGCTTTGACGAAGCCATGCGGCGTCATGATCATGTCGAGCTGCCACATCTCGGCCACCGATATGCCGTCCATGTATCCTTCCCGATCGTATGGCCCGGCGCCGCCCCCCGACAGGATCCAAGCAGTGTTGCCGCTGAGCACGAAGTCGATCCGCTGCTCGCCTTTGCCAGGAACGCCCTGCCCGCCGCCAAGCCTCGGATAAGATCCCCACTGGCGGCTCATCTGCTCGCGAGAGAAGCGCGCGTTGAAGTCAATCTGCTTCGTGTAGCTAGTGACCTCAAAGCGCGTCCAGTCGTCCGCCGGACTGTAGGCCGCGCCGGGCGCCGCGCTCCATCCCGTAGTGCCGGAAATCTGCAGCGTCTTCAGGTTGTCGGCGCCGATGTTTTGAGCGACCGCCTGCAGGACGGTCCGAGCATCCTGCGCGCGCGCGCCTTGCACCATCAGCGCCACTAGCGACGACGCGATAAGGCCAGCTGACCGCGGTCTATTTCTCAACGCTTTCCTCCCTAGAAACCAAGACGCACACCAAGCTGAATCCACCGGCTGCCCACGGGGCGCTGGGCCGGAGTGAACGAGTTCGTGATGACGCCAAACTGGCTGGCGTTGGTCGCATCGATGAAACCCGTAGGCTGAAACGGGAAGAGGGGATCATCGAAGGAGACGTGATTGAAGATATTGAAGAAATCCGCCGAAAACTTCACCTTGAACCGTTCGGTGATGGCGGTCTCCTTGCCAAAGCTGGCGTCCAGATTCCAAAACGGAAAGCCGCGCAGCGGATGGCCCCGCCCGTCCCGGGTGTCCACCGTGAGCAGGACCGGTCGGAAGCTGCAGTAAGCTGCAGCGGGGTTCGAAAAGTAATTGTAACCGAGCGAAGAGCTATTCGTCCCGACTCCTGTCCCGCCGCCTAGCGCCGCTGCGTAGGTGGCACAGGTTCCAGTCGCCGTGTCGTTGGGTGTCGCGCCAGAGTTCTTGAACAAGCCGGTCGAGAAGTTGTTTCCAGTGGGGATCGTGTCCACGTTGTTCGAGGTCACCAGACCGCCGCCATAGGCGAAGCCACTTTCGGCAACCACCAGCGGCAGCCCGCTTATGGCGCGGAAGACCCCCGACGCGGACCAGCCGCCGATGAGACGCTCGACGAAGTGATTGTCTCCACCGCTCAATTTATGCCCCTGGCCAAACGGCAGGGCGTAGTTGTACACCGCGTTGAAGATATGAGTCCGGTCGAAGTAGGAGGGCCCGTACATGGCGTTGGGATTGAACGAATCGTCGAAGCCGTTGATGAAGCCCTGGGTTCGGCCTCCCTGGTCGAGCGACTTCGAGAAGGTGTAGTTCAGGTCGTAAACAAGCCCGTGCCAGCCGCGGTTCCGCAACGTTATGGACAGGGCGTGGTAATTAGAGAAATCGGTGGAGGTTCGCTGTTGCAGATCATTCTCCTGCATGTTGAATAGCGAGCATTGCTGAAACTGGGCGAGCGTCTGGGCACCACCGCAGTTTGCGCCGGTGATCGCGTTGAAAACACCGAAGACTCCGCCGATGTTGCCTTGCACGAAGTTGCCGCCCTGTTGAGATGCCATGCATTGGGTGTTGCTCGTGGTTCCTCCACACGTGGCCGTGCCCCAACCGGCCGGGAGCAGGTTCTCAAACCAAGGCTGATCTAGCAACGCTCCCCCGGGGCCTTGGCACCCAAAGCTCCCCAATTTTGGCATTGCCGGCCAATTCACCATTGGCCCGTAGCGCAGAGTTTGCGCGATGCAATCGTTCGCCTGTGCGAAGGACTGGCCGGATTTCGTGTCCGTAAACATGTAAGGATCAGCGTTCAACGCGTAGGGGCCCGGCAGCCGGCGGCCCAGCCGCCCGATGTAACCGATCTCCATGATCATGTTCCCCGGCAGCTCACGCTGGAGGGTGAAATCGATCATGTGATTCTGGCCCATTTTGAAGTTCGGCTCATACATGAAGACAATGGTGCCCGCCTGGCCAATTGATGTTTGCGGGTCGGTACCAGTTCCACCGGGAACGAACGGGCTCGTGGCAGTCGGCGGCGCTATCCCGGTTGCGGGCAAGATTGGCAGAGGGCCGTCGAAGCCGGCGCGGAAAACAGATAGCGCCGGATCGTTCGAAGCCGGGTTGCAATTCGCGCCCCCGGATGCGGTGGACGAATTACACGGGGGATTGTTGCTAAAGGGAATGGCGTTGAAACCCGGCTGGCCGGGGAGATGGCTAATCGTTCCACCGCCCAGGCGGTCGTACACCAAGGCATAGCCCGCCCGAATCACTGTCTTGTTGTGCCCGAACAGCTTACCTGACAAGCCGCTATCTCCTGAGGGGCTCCAGGCGACAGAGGCGCGCGGCGCCCAGTCATTCCAGTCCCTGTTCCACATGCCGGGCATGCCCAGGGCTTTGTAGGGCACGTAGCCGTAGGTCGGATTATAGTTGATCCCCTTGAGAGCGTCGGCCTTCTTGGTCGCCAAAACCTGTATGGCGTCAACGGGCTTGTTCGTGCTGGCGTCCACCAGAACCATCCCTCGGCCTTGATTCTCGGTGTATGGGCTTTGGATTCCCCAGGCGAGGCCATACGTCAAGGTGACGCTCGGCTTAATGCGCCAGGTGTCCTGAATGTAGAAGTAAAGGGAGTGAGTGTGCGTCTCCAGGTCGGCGATGGGGTGGCCGCTGACAGGCTGGAACGTCGAGGTATTCAACTGCTGGTAATACCCCGTATTGAAGACAAGACCCAGCATGGAGTCATACAAATGCTGGATTTGGAAGCCATCCACGCCGGGTTCCGATCCACTTGAACCGAGAACATCCGAGAAGACCCGAGGAGTGGAGACTCCGCCCTGGCTGATGTCCGCGTTGATGTACGTCGGTTGCCAACGCAGGTCCCCGCCGAAGATGAACGCGTGGTTACTCTTGATCCAATTGAGATCGTCCGACACCTGAACGTTCTTGCCGTGCTGGAAGCCGTTCGTGGCGGGCGGGATGATCGGCTGGGCAAACAACTCAGCTTCGCTATTTCCTTGTCCGTTCCCGACCTCAAAAGACGCGTAACTGCCGGAAGCATCCTGTGCGCCCGGGAGCTTCAATCGGTTGGCGATGGCGGCCTCGTTGACAGTGGCGAAATCGAGACGCTGGCGAACCCAGCCAAAATGGAAGCTGTTGACTAGGTCGTTGCGAATGCTCCAGTCCAGGCCCGCAACCGCGGTCTCACCCCTCGTGCCGGTATTATCGATGAGAGGATTGCCCGGTTTGGTTAAGTCAACTTGAGACGGATTCTGAAGACCGAAGTAAACTTCGCGAAACCAGCCGTAGCGGCCGACAAAGTGCAAATTCTGGCTGAAGTTGTGATCGAGACGAACGTTGAAGGCGTCGTCCTGGATCGGCGCCGGTGAGTTGAACAGGTAGCCCGAAAAGTTCTGGCAGCTGAGATTTCCAGAGCAGCCGACCGCATCGGCGTGACTCGGGTCGTTCGGCAAAGGCTTGATGAGGTTCAAAAGCGCAGCCACCGTGGGGCTCATCCCAAGCCCGCGCGGGTCGCAGGATTGGTTCCCCGCGGAGCCACAATTGTGCGAAACATAGCCGCCCCCGACAGGGTCGAGAGCGGCGTTCGTCCCGGCGCAGGCGGTCTGCGCGGCAGACGGATTAGCGTTATATTGTGCAGAATTCATGAGGCACGCGACTGCCGCCTGATTGGACGCCGGATTCGTGAAATGGATGATTCCGTTGCGAAAATCGGCGGACGGAACGTTGAGCTCCTCACTTCCGTTTCCACCGTACGTGGTAATGAACCGGCGCGGCTCGTAGTTGACAAAGAAAAACGTTTTGTCCTTCTTGATCGGCCCGCCGAGGGCGAAACCGCCGCGATTGTCGTGAATGGGGGCGCGCGGCTCAGGTTTCCCCGTCAGCGAGTCAAAGGTGTGGTTATTCTCCCAGGTATTTGCGTTCAGCACGGTATTCTGGAGGTACCAGTAAACGGTCCCGTGAAGGGCATTCGCGCCTGCCTTGCTGGCCACGGAAACTTGCCCGCCGGCTGCATTGGCAACTGTGGCGTTCGGGTTGGCAACGCCTACACGAAACTCCGAGGTGGCTTCGACGTTCATCGGCACGATCGTTTGGCTGGTTGGATTGCCGGCGTTGAAAACGTCCGAGATGTCGATTCCGTCCAGCATGACGGCATTCTGGTCCGAGCGCGCACCCGCCACCGAGCCGCCCGACTGGCCGGTGCGGTCGCCCTGTGCGGCGAGCGGGGTTGCGCCCGGCTGCAAGGTGAGCAGTTCGATCGCGTCTCGCCTGAGGGTGGGAAGATTGACCAGTTCAGAGCCGCCAACGACGTTTCCAATCGTGGCATTCGTTGTCTGCAGCTCGACGGCGGCTTCGGCCGTCACGTTGACGACCGTCGCGGTCGAGCCCACGGTGAGCGCGACATCCACGGTATAGCTTTTGTTCACGTCGAATTTCAGGTCCGACACGGTGGCCGACTCAAATCCGGCCGCCTTGACCGAAATGACGTAGCCCCCAGGTTCGACGCGTAGAAAGGTGTAATAGCCTTCGCTATTGGTTGTTTGCACGGCTGCCGCGTTCGTGGCCACGTTGCGCAGAGTTACTTGTGCTCCCGCCACCACGCCGCCGCTGGTATCTCTAACGGTTCCGAGCGCTGTGGCGGACGTCGAAGTCTGGGCCTGCAAATTCGCACTACTCCCCACCAACACACCAAGCAGCACAAAAACAAGCCTTTCAAGTCGCATTTCACCTCCTCCGACAACGATTTTCGAGGGGAATTTAGAGGGCGAGAGTGCAAAATCGAAGATAAACGTACGATTAATACGGTATCTATTGGGCGGGCGCGGCAGTCCCGGCAGTCGACTCCAAGGAGTTACGCTTGAAAGCTGGCGGAGTGCAAAGTATCATCCGCCCATTCGTTCTGGTCCTCCGATGCTATTTTCGAAGCCTACTTTGGCGTTCGAAGAACTCGCGCCGGAAAGGTCAACCTACATGAGAATCCACGAGCCAGATGCTGAGGCTCGGCGTGCGAATCCTGGTGCGCTATCGAGGCGTGAGCTCCTATGCGGAATTGGCGCGATGGGCGCGGCCACCCTGATGCCGGAATTCGGTTTTGCGGCGCAGTCCGGATCGGCAGCAGGCCCGCGTCCATTTCGAATTGACACCCATCACCACTTTTCTATTCCTAAATTGATTGCCGAAGCCACCGCCAAGGGGGTCAACCAGCCGGGCCTTCAAGACTGGACTCCTCAAAAATCGATCGATCAAATGGATAAAGGGGGCGTGGCAACCTCTATTATTTCGATCAGCGATCCGGGAGTTTGGTTTGGCGACAATGCTGCAGCGCGCAGCCTCGCGCGTGAGTGTAACGACTTCGCCGCAAAGGTCATGAAGGACTATCCGGGGCGCTTTGGCCTGTTCGCAACTCTGCCCATGCCCGACGTGGAAGGCTCGCTCCGCGAAATCGAGTATGCATTCGACACACTCAAGGCGGACGGCGCGTGCCTACTTTCGAGCTACGAAGGGAAATATCTCGGCAATCCGGCATTCGCTCCGTTGATGGAGGAATTAAACCGGCGGAAGGCCGTTGTGTTTTGCCATCCGTTCTGCGCCGCGTGCGGAACTCAGACTGTTCTCTCGGATGGACAGAATCGAGGAGTGGAGTTTGTTTTCGACACGACACGCACGATTGTCAGCTTGCTCTCCAACGGAACAGTAACGAAATGTCCGGACATTCGTTTCATCTGGTCCCATGGTGGCGGCACCGCGCCGTACATCACCAGCCGGCTGAATGGGGTGGCGCAGAAACTGCCGAATGGGCTGATCCCCGAACTGCAAAAGTTTTATTACGATACCGCGCAGGCCTTTAACCCCTATACGCTGCCGTCTTTCAAGAAACTCGTTCCCGCGTCACACATCCTGTTCGGGACCGACTTCCCGCTTGGAGGCGGCTCGGCGGTGGCAGTCAGTAAGGGGTTGATTGACAATGGTGGATTCAGCGAGGCCGAACTGCGGGGGATCGATCGCGAGAACGCAGTGGAATTACTTCCAAGACTCAAGACCTAGCGACCGTCTCCAGGCTCCGTGATATGCGTGGCGCGCCGTCGTACCCATACTAGAAAATCAAAACCCGCACCCTTCACAAAAACCGTGAAGGATGCGGCACCCCAAAATTCAAAGGCGAAGGACCGGCCACCCGCCCACCCGAAATTCAAAGGCAAGGGACCGGCTACCCGTCCCAAGGGCGCGGCATTCCGTCCTTCACTTTACCGGAACGAATTTCTGAATCCGTTTGCCGTCCTCCACCTCGCCGGTGTAGACGTTCCCCTTGGAGTCCATGGCGATCGTGTCGATCCAATGAAGCTGTCCAGCATAGCGGCCGTTGCCACCGAACGAGCCAACCAGGGCGCCATCGTTGCGATTGAGGATCCAAACCATATTGTTCGTGGGGTCCGCAACCAGAATGTATTTCTGCTGCGGATCGGTGGAAAGCATCAGATTGGTTACGGTGCCGCAAGGTGGATCGGTCATGCTCCAGGGGCCTCCGCAGTGAGGACCGCGGGCTTCGGTCGACGGGTGGACCCAAAACTGCTTTACGAATTGCCCCTGCTTTGTGAACACCTGAATCCGGTCGCTGCCGCGTTCGCAGACGTAGACGAAACCGTCGCGCGAGGGATGCACGCAATGTACGATCGGCGCAAACTGCCTTTGGTCCGGGGGCGGGCCCGATGGGTCGTAGGGTGGCGTCGGGTCATTGTCAATCTCGCCCAGCGGGGTGCCGTGGCCTCCCCAACCGCGCTTGAAAGCGCCGGTATCCATGTCATATACCAGCACGCGCTTGTTCAAAAAGCCGTCGGCTATATAGATCTCATGAGCCTCTTCATCAAAGTCGAAGGCCCCGATCCCGGGCGGAAACGTGGCCGTCTGCTGGTTATCCTGCTTCACTTCTGAGGCAGGCACCTTGGGACCACGGTGGCCAAAGTCCCAGAGAAACTTCCCGTCCTGTGTGAACTTGATGATACTGTCGCCCGGCATTGTTCCGGAGAGATAGACATTGAGCTCTCGATCCACACCGATGGTCTGCAATCGGCCCGGCCATCCCGGCACATAATCCTTGCCGCCCCAGGCCCTGAGAATCTTTCCGTCGGCGTCGAACTCGAGCACCTCTGGTCCCAAGACGCAGCATTCTGAGCGCGGCGGTTTGGTCATGGCGCCCAATTCATCAGGCCTGGCGTCTCCGGCGCGATTGATAGCCCAGATGTGGTCGTCCTTGTCTACGTAGATGTCCACGATCTGCTGCATGCTCCATTTGTTGGGTAACAGCTTGGGCCAAGACGGATCAACCTTGTAGGCGGGAGCCCGCTGTGCGTTTGCGGGCAGTGAAGCAGCAACGGTTGCGAGGGAGGAAAGTACGACCGCCGCAGCGCAAGCCTTGATCAGTTGAGTGTTGGTCGGCATCGCGGGCCTCTTCTCTTCATTTCGCAACGTGACTGCGCAACTTGACCGGACGGCCGCCATCGGCTGAACGCAACAGCAAAAATGTGTGAAGTCGCAGCCCGCGTCAGGAGAGTTCCCCGGCGCAAAGGCAGGATCGCGTATGCTGATTCACAATCTTCGGCTATTTTTCGAAGCTGTTAAAATCCAGGTAGTCTCCCGAGCAGGAGATTTCCCCTAGTTCCCACTTTGGCCTCAACTCGTAATAGAACGTTGTCGTCCAGGGCTTCACGAGCGCCTTAGGGTCCGTCATGATGAAGTCCAGCTGTAAGTGCTCCGAATCGAGACGGCGGAAGCGCTCGGTGACCCGCAGTTGGTCGCTGTGGGGATGGCCCAGACGGTCCAGCCAGGTCTTATCGTTGAATCCTACGGTCTCCACAACAAAAGTCGTGTCGCCCTCCCAATGGCCGACAGAAGTTCCCATCCAAAGCAGATCGGGGTCTTTTGGGAGCGGGCGGCCGTCGGTGTAGATGCGGCGCACCATGTGATCGTACTCGTAGAGCATGAGCAGATATTTGGGAGTCTGCACGAATTCAAACGGATACGGATGGAAGTAGACCCGCGGCACGCCGGGAGGGTAGCATTTCGTAAGCACCGGATCGTTTGTCGTTTGCAGAGTGTACTGCCCCCCATTGGACGGCTTGGCCTCCTTGTACTTCGCCTGGCCCCAGGGGGTCAACTCGGGCTCTTCCTTGGTAAACGTGAAGTTCGTAAACCCACGATTCGAACCCGGCGGATTGCGCATCATCCAGATGCCCGTCAGATCGTGTACCGGTGCTGGGGCAGACGGCGCCGCAGCCTTTCCACCTTTCGACTCTTCATAGCCCGGACCTGGTGTCTGCGCGTTCTGAGCTCGCAAAGCCAACGAAACCGACAACTCAGCAACCAAGATCAAGGTCAAACGGGTGAAACGCATCCCCAACTCCTTTCTTCAGTCCAGCGCGGCGCCACCAAAATAGGCCGCACCCCGCTGTATCGCCTATTCTTCAAAGAGGTGGAGTTCCTCTCCGGTGGGCCCAATGAGCTTGTTAATCCACATGTTGTGTGGGTCGTTCTTGGAGACATATCCGGTGGCCGTGACTGAGTCTCCGGGCTTCAATGTGTTCTTGTCCCAGCCGGCTCTGGACAGCTTATTCGGGGCGGTAAGCCGGGCCTCCCACCTTTCGACCTCGCCCTTGTCGTTCTTCACGTCAAAAACAAGTTGGACGTGCGGATTCACGAAGCGAAACTCCACCATCGCTCCCTTTACCGTGACTACCTTTGTCGTATCATACGCCGCCGTTCCGTGGTGAGCGAACGCCAACCCCGAAACAAACAGGAACACACCAACAGCGGTCAAAAGGACTGCGAGCTTCATTCTCATACCGGTAACCTCCGTAGCGCATTCTCATATCGAAAGCAATCGGCACACAGAAACAAACCACGTTCCGAATTACTGCACACCCGGAGTCGCGAACCGCTCGACACGAATACTACTCACCGCTAATGCCGTCGTCCATTATCTTGTTGTATAGCCTACACTCGGACAGTGTGCAAATCATCTCTTCAGGTCGCAAGTGGGCGGCCGCAACTCCAACGCCGACTCATCGAGCTTTGAGGCAATGACAGCCGGCTAGCGTGAAGGATCGAAGATAAACGCACGATTAATTCGAGGGAACGCGAGGCCAGTCTGACGTCGTAATTCTGTCGAGAGACCATCCTGTTTTCTCTTGACATCCCCTTTTATAGAACCGGACAATTCGCCAGCAAGGGCTCGGCCACCTGGTCCACCAAGTAAGTCCGTTGGGCTAGGGACGGTAGGCTTAGGCTGACCCCTGGCACAGTCCGCGCCAAGATCCGGAGAGATCATGATGAGAAACAAGCTGCCTCCAGTCTTACTCGTAATGTTTGTGGTTTTGAGTTCAGTTTCGCTGCTGGCACATCACGGCAACGCGGCATATGACTATGCAGCAACGAAGACTCTAAAAGGAACGGTGACAGGATGGACGTGGGTAAATCCCCACTGCATCCTGAAGCTGGACACGAAGGATGATAGCGGGGACGCTACGCATTGGGTATTGGAGACCGGTAGTCCGGTAGACATGCTCCATGCCGGCTTCACTGCCACCATATTCAAATCCGGGGACGAAGTGACCGTTGACATCATGCCAACTAAGAATGGCGCGCCCGTCGGGCGTATCAGACGGGTCGTGCTCTCCGACGGCAAGGTGCTGGCCGCTGGTGGAAGGTATACGCTTTAGATATTTCCGCACCGGACGAGCTTGCGATACGGCAACTCCGCAAGCGGCGGAGAAGGAGCCTTTGCAAAAAATGTCGAAGCGCTTAGTAATCTTGGGCGTCATGCTTTTTGCGCTGTCGATCGTCTTATCCGTTTCGTACGGCCAGACCGGCGCGGCCCAGCAGGCAGGCGACTCGAAGCAGCAAGACTGGTGGGCGAATCACGAGAAATGGAACACGCCGCTGCCGGACAAGTCCGTATACGCCGGAAAGAAAACTGCGCCTGCGCCGCGTCGCGACCTTTCTGGGGCGTGGGACGGATTAGCAGAGGGAGGAACTCAACCGAAAGGTCCAAAGAACTATCCCGACGACGCCAATCACCGGCCGGAGCCACCCTACAGTCCGGCGGGCAGAGAAGCGCGCGCGCGCAATAAAGCAGGTGAGGGAGAAGAGCAAGTGCCCGTTGGGCTGGTGAATGATCCAGTCGATTCTTGTGAACCGGTGGGCTTCCCCAGAACCGATCTTTTCTCACTAAAGGCGATGACCATCGTCCAAACATCCAACTACGTCATCTGGTTGAATCAATACCACAACGTCTATCGGATCATCTGGACGGATGGCCGGGAACTCCCCAAGGATCCCGTACCGAGATACTACGGGTACTCAGTTGGTGTTTGGCAGGATGATTACAACTTCGTGGTCGACACGGTGGGAATGGACGAGAGGACTTGGTTGGATAACGTCGGTCGTCCGCATAGTGATGCTTTACATGTAGTGGAACGTTTTCACCGGGTGAACCGCGATCTGTTGGAGCTTACCGTAACGATTGACGACCCCAAGATGTACACGAAGCCGTGGGTGCCGGCGGACAAGTTAACCCTTCATTTACTGCCTGCAGATTTTGATATGGGAGAGATGATCTGCTCTCCGACAGAAATGCTGGAGTACAAGAAGCTGGTTGCCAACCCCATCACGGGCAAGTAGCCCTCTTCAAGAGCAGACTCGCAGCCACTTCGCCGCCCGGTGTTTCCAGCCTTATTCGTGGGGACGCGGGCGCGCCTTTCCGTCACCGTTTTTCAGAATGAACTTCTGCACCCGCTTTCCCGTATCCACTTCGCCGGTATAAATGTTTCCTTTCGAGTCCATGGCGATGGCGTCGATCCAATGGAACTGGCCGGCCATGCGGCCGTTGTCGCCGATCGAGCCCACGACATTGCCTTCTTTTCGATCGTGAATCCAGATTTTGTCATTCGTGCCGTCCGCAATCAGCACGTACTTTTGCTGGGCATCGTGTGAAAAGGTGAGATTGTAGGTCGTTCCGCACATGCCAAACAGCGTGCTGCCGGGACCACCGCACTCAGAGCCGCGAGAGGGGGTCGACGGATGCACAAAGAAACTGCTCACGAATTTGCCCTGCTTCGTAAATACCTGGATTCGGTTGGAGCCGCGCTCACAGATGTAAACCAGCCCATCGGTAGAGATATGGACACAGTGGAGCGCCGGCGCGAACTGCATCTGATCCGGGGGCGGCCCCGATTTCCAGTCGTACGGCGGTGTCGCGTCATTGTCGATTTCGCTTAGGGCTATGCCGTGGCCGCCCCAGCCGCGCTTGAACGCGCCGCTATCCATGTCATAAACCAAAACGCGCTTCTGATCGACGATGTAGAGCTCGTGCGCGTCTTCGTCCAAGTCGAAGAAAAAGATCCCTCCCGGGAAAATATCAGTGTTCTGGTTGTTCTGTTTCAAGGGCTGGGGCTGCTGTCCGGGCGGCGTCCTTGCGCCGCGGTGCCCGAAGTCCCACAGAAGCTTCCCATCGCCGGTGAATTTTTGGATGCCGTCCCCCCGAGAGCTTCCCCCGAGCCACACGTTCCCTTCTCGATCCACGAGAATCGCGTGTTCGGCCGCGGCGCCCGGCTTTTCGACGCCCTCAGCAGGCCAACCGGGCACATAGCCCGGTGCTCCCCAGCCCTTAATTAGGTTTCCGGCGGTGTCGAACTCCAATACAGCCGGCGCGGCTATGCAGCAGTCTGTCCGTGGCGGCGTCGTGGCTGCCCCCGACTCATCCGGGTTAATGTCCCGCGGACGGTTGAAGACCCAGATGTGATCGTCTTTGTCCGCAACCATTACGGGAACGCCCTGCATCAGCCATTTGTTTGGCAACGGCTTCGGCCAAGTGGGATCGACTTCATAGACCGGCTGATTCTGCGCGTGTGTCGTCTGAACAGGAGCGACGCTCAAAAAACCCAATACGCAGATCGCCCTTGCGGATTTTTTCTTCCAGGTTTTCCGTGTCTGCATTTGGATATTCCTCCATGGAGAGGCATCCAGAATTTGGCTAGAAACTGCGCGGAGTCTAGTTGACGAACGTCTCAGTGTCAACGTACGGAAACCGCCGACGCGTGACTTCCCAAACCGCAGCGCGCTGCGCAGGGCCGCCTTCGGATCCGCGCCTCAGACAAACGCTTACGTATACGCGATCCATCGACCCGCGGCCACGATCCCGAACCACAGCAGAATGGAGAAGGTGCCCGCCAGCTTAGCGCTTATCGGCGTCGCGCGCGTTTCGCCCCAGGTGTC
>JACXTT010001793.1_pt1 | contig 35247 bp, 33 predicted proteins | sample 9270951 | NCBI WGS metagenome assembly JACXTT01 (sample SAMN15532306, study PRJNA645909) | rock metagenome | isolation source: weathered quartz diorite | place: Puerto Rico | collected 2017-06-21 | reverse complement strand
GCTCTACCACAACGGTGACCTGTCCGGCGAGCGTGACCTATACCGGCGCCGCCCAGACGCCGTGCACCGTGTCGGTGACCGGTGCGGGTGGTCTCAATCTCACGCCCACTCCGACGTACACCAACAACACGAACGCCGGTACGGCGACGGCGAGCTACACGTTTGCCGGGGACGCCAACCACACCGGTAGCAATGATTCAAAGAACTTCACGATCAGCCAGGCGAGCTCGAGCACGACGGTGACGTGCCCGGCGAGTGTGACCTATACCGGCGCCGCGCAGACGCCGTGCACGGTGTCGGTGACCGGCGCGGGTGGTCTCAATCTCACGCCCACGCCGACGTACATTGACAACACGAACGCCGGCACGGCGACGGCGAGCTACACGTTTGCCGGGGACGCGAACCATACCGGCAGCAGCGATTCAAAGAACTTCACGATCAGCCAGGCCAGCTCGACCACGACGGTGAGCTGCCCGGCGAGCGTGCCTTACACCGGCGCCGCACAGACGCCGTGCACGGTGTCAGTGACCGGTGCGGGTGGTCTCAATCTCACACCGACGGCGACGTACACCAACAACACGAACGCTGGGACCGCCACGGCCAGCTACACGTTCGTCGGCGACGCCAACCACACCGGTAGCAACGACTCGAAGACCTTCATCATCGCGCAGGCCAGCTCCACTACGGCGGTGGTGGCCGGCGCCACGCGCGGTACGTACACCGCGACGGTGAGTCCGGTGGCGCCGGCGACCACGACACCGACGGGCACGGTGCAGTTCAGCATTGATGGCAATCCGATCGGCGGGCCGGCGGCGCTGGACGGCACGGGCCACACGACCAGCATCGTTCTCAGCACGCCTGAGACGGCCGGCCTGCACACGATCAGCGCCGTCTACAGCGGTGATACGAACTACAAGACGAGCACCGGCACCTTGACGGACACGGCGTCCGCAGTGGCAGACGACGCCTACGCCACGCGACAGAGCTCGACGCTCGTGGTCGGCACACCTGGCGTTCTCCTCAACGACGCGGACACGGACAGCGGGCAGACGCTGCAGGCCTTCGTCACTCAGCAACCCGCGCAGGGGACGCTGACCCTCAATACTGACGGGTCGTTCACCTACGTGCCGGCTCCGGGCGGCGCTGGCCTCGGGATCTTCACGTTCAAGTACTCGGTGTTCGACGGTGTGCTGTATAGCCCCGAGGCGACGGTGACCATCACGGTGCTCGAGGGCAACGAGTCGCCGGTGGCGCTGAACGACGCGTACAGCGTCGCGACGGGTAACTCGGTGACGCTCCCTGTCCTCGCCAACGATTACGGTACGGCGACCTTGACCGCGACGGTGGTTGCGAACGAGGGGCCGCGCCACGGCACGCTGGTGGCCAATCCGGACGGCACGTTCACGTACACGCCGACCCCAGGCTTCACGGGCGTGGACAGCTTCCTGTACCAGGCGAGTGACGGGATCCAAACGAGCAACGAGGCGATGGTGACGATCACGGTCCTCGCCGCGGACAACACGAACTCGCTCAATGACTATTACCTGACCACGGACGGAACGGCGAGCGGAAACGTGCTGAGCAACGACCAGGACTCGCCGACTGCGGCGGCAGTGGTGACGCCGCAAGTCTACGGCACGCTGACGTTCTCCGGCGATGGGACATTCAGCTACGCTCCGGGCATCGCCTTCCCCGGCGTCGATAGCTTCACGTATCGGGCGAGTGGTGGGGCCAACGCGGGCAATCTGGCGATGGTCACGATCCGGCGGCCGGACATCACCGTGAGCGGCGGGCCGGTAACATACGGCGACGACGCGACGATCACCGTGACCGTGACCTTCCCGGGTCTTGGGCCGGCCGCGGGCGACGTGTCACTCAGCGCTGCCAATGCAACCGTCGCGGCGCCGACCACGAAGACTCTCGACATGAACGGGCAGGCGACCTTCACCGTAACGCAGCCCACGGCCGCGCAGTCTCCGCATGCGCTCACGGCAACGTACACGAATTCAAACTACAGCGGCTCGAGCACTGGTAGCGGTTCGCTGACCGTGAACAAGGCAACGCCCGTCATCAACTGGGCGAACCCGGCAGACCTCACGTACGGGACGGCACTGAGCGGCACCGAACTCAACGCCACCGCGGCGTTCAAAAACAACCCCGTCCCAGGCACATTCACTTACGCGCCGGCGGCCGGAACGGTGCTGAATGCCGGCCCAGGCCAAACCCTGCACGTTGATTTCGCGCCGACCGACACTGGGAACTTCAACAACGCGTCGAAAGACGTCCTCATCAACGTGAACAAGGCGCCGTTGACGGTGACGGCCTACGACAAGACTAAGACTTACGGCGACTCCGACCCAATGTTCGACGTGAGCTACAGCGGGTTCGTGAACAGCGACGGCCCGAGCGCGCTTGGCGGGTCACTGACGTTCAACTTCGCCGGCAAGCCACCGACGAGCTACGGTCCATCGATGGTCGTGCCGACCGACGCCGGGACGTATTCGATCCGGCCGAGCGGCCTGACGAGCACCAACTACGACATCACATTCAGGGGCGGGACGTACACGATCAACAAAGCTCCATCGACGACAGTGCTGACGTTCGAGCCTGGGCCGTATGTCTATCGCAGCACGCCGTTCACGGCGACGGCGGCGGTAACGGGCGTCGGCGGACTGAATTCATCCGTGCCGGTGCTCTACAGCGGTGACTGCACGAACGTGACGGTTGCCTACGGATGCACGGCAACGGCAACGTTCGCTGGCGACACGAACCACCTGGCCAGCACCGACAGTAAGAGCATTACGATCATCAAGGCTAGCTCGGCGACCGCCGTGACGTTTGAGGCCGGGCCCTACGTTTACCGTGCGACGCCGTTCACGGCGACAGCGAATGTGACCGGCGTGGGCGGGCTGAATTCACCCGTACCGGTGGTCTACACCGGCGACTGCACGAACGTCACGGTTGCGAACGGATGCACAGCGACTGCGACGTATATCGGTGACACGAACCACCTCGGAAGCTCTGACACTCAGAGCATCACGATCACGGCGGCGAGCTCGGCGACGATCGTGACCTTCGAGCCTGGACCATACGTGTACCGCGGGACGCCGTTCACGGCGACGGCGGCCGTGACAGGGGTAGGCGGGCTGAATTCGCCGGTGGCTGTGGCTTACAGCGGTGACTGCACGAACGTGACCAGTGCCAACGGGTGCACGGCCACGGCGACGTATGGTGGCGATACGAACCACCTCGGGAGCACTGACAGCAACAGCATCACCATTACCAAGGCCAATCCGACGGTAACGGCGACGGGTAACACGTGCGTGTTCGCTCCGACCACTCCATGCGCAGGGAGCGGTTCGGCAAAGGGCGTACAGGAGGAGAATCTCGGGCCGGTGAACCTGGCGTACAAGGACGGGCAAGGTATCCCGCTGATCTCGCCGCCGATCAACGCCGGAACGTATCAGGTGGCGGCGCGGTTTATGGGTAACGCGAACTACAATCAGGGGCAGAGCACGCCCGCCACTATCCTCATCAACAAGGCGGCCGCGACCCTGACGCTCAGCAACCTGATCCAGATCTTCGGGTCGACGAGCCCGGTGACAGTGACTACGGATCCCGCTGGCCTCGCCGGAGTATCGCTGACCTACAACGCATTGCCCGTTGTTCCGACAGCCGCCGGCACGTACGCGGTGGTCGCAACGCTGGCGAATGACAACTACGCAGCCGCGCCGGCGACCGCAACGCTGGCGATCATTCAGGCCAGCGCCGGCACCGATCAGACTGTGAACGAAGGAGACCCGGTCACGCTGAACGGAAGCGGTTACGGCACGACATACACCTGGACTCAGGTCTCGCCGGCAAGCCCGGTGATCACGATCAACGATCCCTCCAGTCTGCAGACCGGCTTCACGGCACCGTCGCTGCCGGGTGGATTCGGCTCCGCCACGTTCACCCTCAAGCTCACGGCGTCGGATGGGACGTTCTCGACGTCAGCCATGACCAACGTCACGGTGAAGAACGTCAACCATGCGCCGATCGCCTTCGCGAGTGGTCCGACGGCCGTGGCCGAGGGCACGGCTGGCGTCACGCTAGACGGATCGACTAGTTACGATCCGGATGGCGACCCGATTGGCTACACCTGGGTGCAGACGGCGGGCCCAGCGGTAACTCTGACGAGCACCACGACGAAGACTGTGGCGTTCACCGCGCCGGTGCTCGGTGGCGGAGTTGGCGGCCCAGTGAATCTGACATTCCGGCTGACTGTTTCAGATGGCACGCTTTCGGCCATGACCTACATCACGGTGGCGGTTGACCAGGTGAACCACGCGCCAACGGCCAACGCCGGGTCGAGCCAGACGGTCAACGTCAACACGCTGGTGACGCTCGATGGTTCACTCAGCTCCGATCCTGACAACGATCCGATCGTCACCTACACCTGGACACAGACCGGCGGGCCGACGGTGACGCTGAATACGAGCAACCCGGCGAAGCCGACGTTCATGGCGCCGAACATCACGAACACCACGCCGCTGACGTTCAGTCTCGTTGTCAGCGATGGAGCGCTCTCGAGCACGAATACGGCCCAGGTCACGATCACGGTGGTCAATGAGAATCTCGCGTGCAACGCGGCGGCCCCGAGCATTCCGCTACTGTGGCCGCCAGATCATCGGATGGTGCCGGTCAGCATCGTGGGCCTGACGGATCCGGCGGGCGTGCCGCCGACGATCACGATCACGAAGGTGACGTCCGACGAGCCGACCAATGGCCTGGGTGACGGCGATACTGCGATCGATGCCGTGATCCAGTCCAACGGCTCGGTGTTCCTGCGCGCGGAGCGGTCAGGCAACGGTGACGGCCGTGTCTACACCATCACCTACACGGCGACGACGCCGCTCGGCATCGGCTGCATCAACAACACGCTCACCGTCGGTGTGCCGCATGACCAGGGCAAGGGCAAGATCCCGATCGATAGCGGTTTCAAGTACGACGCAACGAAATAGGACACGGCACTAGACTCTTCTCGAGGGCCGGCGAAGGCGCCGGCCCTCAGCCCGGGTCAATGGTCGGTCGGCCGTCTTACCCTCGAGGCAGCGACGTGGCCATGCATTGGTTGCTTCTCTGGTGAGGCGCCGGCGACGCTCACTGGATGCCTGTGGGATCGCGATCCGTTCGGGTACGGTGCGGTTCGATACCAGCGGACGAGTTCGCGACGACTCGATAGGTTGAGCTTCGTGTAGATGTTGTGCAAATGATTCTTGACTGTGCTCTCGGCGACTCCGAGGTGGTCGGCGATCTCCTTGTTGCGGGCCCCTTGCGCCACCACTCCGGCGACGCGCACCTCTGCCAGCGTCAACGGGGGCGAGGCCGGCTGTGGCGACGCCTCCTCTCGGAGCAGATTTTCGACCGTTCGCCGGAGCGACTCCTGCTCGACCCAGATTCTACCCGTGTGCACTTTCCTGATGCACTTCACGAGCAACTGCGGCGCCATCTCCTTGAGCAGGACCCCATGAATGCCAAGCCGAAGCGCCTCGAGCGACTCGCGGTCGTTGATCGTTTCACCGACGAGGACAATGCGGGTCGACAGGCCTTCCCGCAGAATCGTGGCAGCGACTTCGAGCCCGCTGGTGCTCGGTAGCCGGGTATCCAGGATGGCGATGTCGGGCCTGTGAGCCCGAATTGCCGCCAGCGATCCTGAGCAGTCAGTCGCGGTGGCCACCACGGCGAAATCCTTCGAAGAACTGAGGAAGCGTTCTAGTCCCAGGAGGACGATCTCGTGACCCTCTGCTATGACGAGGCGTATGGGCTTATTGGCCACGAGCTCGCTGTCGCTCGGCATCATAATCCCTCCCAAGAGTGCGAGCGGGTTCACAAGGCACCCTACCCGCCAATCCGGCCAAATGCGTATAGCCAGTAGCGTGCCAAATGGAGGGTGAGGTGCTCGAAGATCGTAGCCGCTTATTCGATCAGCCTCTACGAACCAGCGGCCAGCACAGCAGACAAGAAGGGACCCGATAGCCGCAGCACAACTCCTTTCCAGGTGGTAACGATCTCACCGCCTGTGGGTAGCGTGGCCGCGACACTTTTCCAGAAATCGGTAACTCTTCCAGGAAGCACACGAGGCTACGGTGTCTTCATTCGCCTTCCCACCATCTCTCCGCCAGCCTAAAATCCTTACGGCGCTCGGGACCGCTGTCCAGTCCGCTGTTGCTTGCTGTGGTCACTAGGCACGGATGAGGGGCACTCGTTTGAGGCGGAACGCAACGACCTACACGGAATCTGATTTCGACAGCCTCTCCTGGCACGACTGTCACATTTGGGCAGTCGAGCTCCGCGTCGGCGACCCGGACAATGAGGACTGGACCAGCGATCTCGCGTTGGACATTGATTTCATCGTCGAATGGACCTGCGGTGTTGGCGGAGGAGAACAGTTCCGGGTGGCGCCGGCAACCCTCGTCTTCCATGGCGTCACGGATCCGAAGATCGATATTGACTGGGGTCATTCAGGGTTCCAAACGGCCTTACATCTCCCGTCGATTGGTCGGCTCGAGCGCGAACGGATTCAAGAGCAGAAAGTGCACCTCGATCGCCCATACTATAGTTGGAAGATTTCGCTGAACTGGCCCAACGGCGGTGTGATGTCCTTTGGTGCCGTGGGGTTCACGCAAACCTTGCGTGCGGAGCCCATCTTGAGCCGGAACCAACGCCTGGCCCGTAGGGAGAGGATCCGCCTATGAAGAGTGATGACCTCTTTCGCGATGATCTGAGCCGGCCGCCGGCCGATGAGTCACAGGAGGCCGGTCGCACACACCACAGCGGAGGGGGCCTCAGGAGATCGCTTCGCGCGGTGATTGTAATTACTGCCGTTGCCGCGGCGGGGCTCGTGCTCTACGGGATCCTGCAGGTCTTCGTCTGTGATTTCCGTGAAGCTGTGTTCAAAGGGATGTCACGCCGAGCGGTCTGGCTATGCCGATGAAGGCCCGGCGCGCATGGCGGCCCGCCTGAACGAGTGGCCGACGAAATCTAAGACGATCCCCGCTCGCCGAGGACTCCTTGAAGTGGCACGAGTGTCGACTTCTGGTCGGCAGCAGATTGCGCCAGCGCGCCCTGAATGCGCCGGACCACGGCGATCGTGGCCGCCACCCAGATCATTCCCGCAGGAAGGTCCGAGAGATAATGCCAGCCAACGGGGAATGTGGCTGCGATGACACCGAGATTCAACACAATCGCGACCGGATAAAGAAAGCGCTCCTGCCGAAACACCCACGCGAACAGCACTGCGAAGACGACGTGGAAACTCGGAATCGTCACCAAGCCGTGGCCGGTGAGCAGCGCTGTGAACCGCCCTCCGCGCAAGGCCGAGAAATCGGCGATGAAGGCGGCTTCCGCCGGCGGTGGCGGGGAGCCGTAAGCCGCTTGGCCATAGTACGCCCATGGGCCAATGGCCGGAGCAAGCCAGAACACCGCGAGCCCGACGGTTGCGGCAATACTCACTCCTGCAGCCACTTCCCACAAGGGGAGGACGTTGCGGCGCACGAGTCCGAACCAGCCGAGGATGAGCACCACCTGTATCCACACCGAGTCGTACACGAACTCCATAGGTCGCAAGAGCCCCCATGCTTCGCACGTGCGATACACCACCGGATGGGTGATGCCGAGCATTCGCTCCGGCCAGGACAGCCATTCATCGGCCAGCGCCAGGCTATGCGGGACCAGCCCGTAGCTGGCGATAGTCATCACGAGCGTAAATAGATGCCGGATCGACATCAGTGCCAGGAAATCCGCTGTGAAGCGATACCGGCGACGCGTGCGTTCCGACGCCGATTCTCGAAGTGCGTAGGTGGCGATCCACCACAACAGGATCGACAGCGATAGCGTGCCCAGCAGGCAATAGAATGTGGTCCTCACGATCGGGGTATTCAGGTCCATTCCATTGATCTGAGCCAGGCAGACCCCCAACGCTCCCATTGCGCCCAGAGAGCCGAAGACGACGAGCCGGAGGCGCGAGAGGCGATCAGAGAAGCTCATAGCGCGCTCGATGTGTCGACCTCGTTCTCGTAGGGCGGCCGAAGTCTTGCCGCGATCGAGCCAATGACGGTGTAGCGCTTCCCCAGCCCCTGAAGTGCCCGGAGCTTAGCGGTCGCGCGGACCGCGAGCAGCATAGTCATTCGCTCGCTAGGCTCGTCATTGCCGACGATTCTCAACCAGGCGACGGCTCCAAGTTCCTGAAGCGAGGCGGTGGCCGCGAATGCCGCCCAGTATTCTTCGAAGCGCTCGCGGTGGAGACGATCGAAGTCCATGAGACATGCGGGAGAGAGCCCGCTACGCTCGAGGTCGGTGCGGAGGCGGCCGGCCAGCGCTTTGCGGATCGAGGCGCGGTGCCGCCCGAATTCGGCGACGACCACGAGGTCGCGCAGGAGCCACTCGAAGAGCATGCATTCCACGATGCATGCGTCGCTCTCGAAGCGCTTGGGATCGCGGCTCGGGAACTGTTGCTCCTTGAGCCTTGCTCTGAGGACGTTGGTGCCCTGGATGACGCCTTCGGCCAGTGACGCGGCGATACCCGATGGCGTCGCCCTGATGTGGCCATCGTCGCGTCCCGAGTACGAATTCCTCTGCACGTTGTCCTCTCCTTGCTACCAGACCAGGGGAAGAAGCCGCCAACGCACCCGGCCCGCATAGCTGGCGTAGTGCTTCAGGATCCGCTCTTCACGGAGAGCTCGGAAGAGCTGGAGCGCGGTATCGGCGGTCAGGACGGCCAGATTCCTCCAAGATGGATTGGCGACCAGGTATCCGACGAAGAAACAGATTTCCATTGCATAGAGGGGATGCCGGATCCATGCGTAGAGACCCGTCGTCCGCAGGCCGCGGTCGGCGGGAGCGATCCCGAAGCTACGCCCAAGAGAGATCGCGGCTGCGACCATGCCGGTCAAGCCGGCGACCTGAATGATTTCGCCCAGCCAGAACAAGTCACCGGGTGCCGGCCGCGTCGCCGCTGGGAGAAATGTTCCGGCCAAGGCCAACATGGTTTCCCACGTGGTGCCGGAGCTCTGGGCCGGTCGCCGAAGCAGGAAGAGAGCGGCGAAGACCGTCACGGCCGCCACCTGACCGAGTTCGATCAGCCCGCCGCCACTCATGAGGCGCTCCAGGAATCGGCCGGCGAACAGAGCCCAGGCGCCCATCAAGACGAAATCCCAGGCCAGTTCTCTGCTGCTCTTGCCGAACATCAGCGGTGCCCATCCTGTTTCTGCCTGTCCGGGTCGATGTCGGAGACCGGGCGCTGCATGAGCACACTGATCCTTCGCAGTTCACGGAGGATCAGACTCAGTCGCTCACATACGACCACGAGCAGCAGCCCGCCGCCGACCAGCGCTGAAAGAGCGAGCGGATCGAACGACGGCCAGGACTTCGCCAACGAGAACACTAGGCTAACCACAACCAGGGTCGCTCCGCCGATGAAGAAGCCTTCGATGACCGCCGGTTCCCTCCGGCGTCCCTTTGTCGTCTGCTCTGGCATGGAATGATCCTCTGAGTTTGGGAAGCAGCGGCTGTTTAATTCTTGGGTAGCAGATCCCTGTGCGATGATTGTTAGGCTGTGACGAATCGCAGTCCTCGTACGCCGGCTTTGGTAGGGCTTGTGGCGCTGTTCGTCAGCGGCTGTGCAGCGCCGACTGGACCGGCAGCAGTACCGGCGGCGCGTCAGCAAGAGTCCGTCACCGCCAGCGCGCCGCCGGAGTGGCGTCCGGGGGACCAGTGGGTCTACGCGTGGACGAGCGGTCAGACCGGGGGCACGAAGACCGTAGAGGTTCTTGAGATCCGTGAAATCAACACGGTTTCCTTCTACCTCGTGAAGGTCGGAGAGCTGGAACAGTTCTATACCAGAGACCTTCGGTGGGCTGGAAGCATGCGAGACGGAAAAGTCCAATCTCGGATGACGCCACCGCAGCCGTGGTTCAGCTGGCCTCTTAAGGTGGGGAGCCAGTGGGCTCATCGGGGAACCTATCAAGACGGCACGGGAACGAGCGCGTACAACGATTCGTTTTCAGTGATGGGCACCGAGGTCGTCGATGTCCCGGCCGGAAGATTCAGCGCGCTCAAGGTTGTTCGCGAGACAGATCGGCGGGACTCGGACCAGTACTGGTACGCTCCCGAAGTCCGGTTCTATGTGAAATGGGTTGGTCGTCGTGGTGAGGCGCAGTTTCAGGAAGACCTGCGCGAGTACCGTCCCGCTCCGCGCTTGATCCGCGGACCGGCCCCTTCCATACCGCCATCGACCACGAGGTAGCGAGCGCGCTCTCACGGCTCAGCCGGCCGTGGCCTTTGGCAAGTGTCCTCGGACTCGGGCTCGTCTTCGCGTTTCTCGCCCTCGGGCAACACGGCTGGACCTGGCAACGGTGCGCACTGCTTCCGCTGCTGATCGCCTTGGCGCTCATCATGGTCCTGGACTTGCGAAGCCGGATCATTCCCGACGTCATCACCCTGCCTGGGATCGCGTATGCGCTGCTTCTGGCGGCCGCATTCAGCGGCGCGGGCGGCTTCATCGAAAGCGGGCTCGGCGCGCTGGCAGGCGGGGCGATGGTCCTGGTCTTGGCTATCGTGAGCCGGGGAGGCATCGGCGGAGGTGATATCAAGCTGACGGCCATGCTGGGTGCTGCACTCGGATGGAAGGGCGCGTTCATGGCCTTCGCGCTGTCACAGATCGCGGCGGGTCTCGTGGCACTGGTCTTGGTCATCGTGCGTCGCCGGAGACAGCCGATGCCGGTGGGTGCCTTCATCGCGCTGTTTGGAGCGTTGATCCTCGTCAGCCGCCCGTGAAGTCCTAGACCCTTCATCGCGGCCTCAGATGGAGGACACCTTCCTGCGGGTCCAGCGTGACGGTGAAGCGAGACAGGAAGCTGTTACCGAGAAGGCCGTGGATTCCGGGGCCGACGGGATGGATCACCGCAGTGACGTCTTCCGCTTCGGCACCACCCACGCGAACCGAGGCCAGCTTGACGACCCGGCCCGTGGTGCGCCCTCCAACGACCTGCATGGTGACGGATTCGTCGCGAGGTCCAGGCTCGATACCGAGGTCGGCGGCCAACTCGGGCGAAATCACACACCAGCTGGCCCCGGTGTCCACCACGAGGTCGACCGTGCGCGAATTGTTCACTTGAACCGAGGCCATCCAGCCGCCTGCGAATTTGCGGAGCGGTATCGAGACATCATTCGCTCGGTTGGTCTTGGCAGGGGCTTTGAGGAAGGGGGCCACAGAGCTCATGCCCGCCTTGGCCGCCGCGGCCACGTCAGCCGCCGGGCGGAGCCGTAAAGCATTCTCGAAGGCCGCGTACGCCGCCTGCCACCGGGACAGGCGCATGAGGGCGACACCCCGGTGATAGTGCAGCACTGGCTCGTCAGGGGCCTGAGCGACGGCTTGGCTGAATAGACGTTCGGCTGCCTCGTAGTCACCACGAGCGTAGGCGGCGCGGCCAGCCTCGTTCAGATCGTTGACCGCCGCGAGGGCCGTGACCGCGCACGCGAGCGCGAGGACCAGCACAACGATTGCGCGAGCACCTGCGCTGGGCCGGCGCGGCACGCGTGTCATTGCAGATCTGCCTTTCGCTCTACCCAGTTGATACCGTCCGGGAAGCGAAACTTCGTGACTGTTTCCGCGCTCTCGCTGGACCCGCTGAACCAAGCGTCCTGCTCCCAAAGCACGCCCTGCGGGAACAGCACCCTGGCGAGTACGGCTTTGCCCGACGAGCCCAGTGGCACCGGGCGGATCGCGCGCACGGCCAGACCGTCCCCCTCGGGGACGTATAGCGTCGGGTTCACGTCCCCGGTCGCAGCAGTGCCGCGATACCGAAGCATCATGCGGTATGCGCCGGGCCGAACATTTCGAAGCCAGAAGACATCCCGCGGACCAGTGCTCGACAATTTCGAGACTGCCTTGAGGCTAACCGGTTGGGCGACCTCATCCAGGCTGTCGGGATGCGCACGCCACAACGCGGTGACTTCTACGTCGAGATCCTGACTCTCGGGCGGCCACTCCATCACAAGAACTGCTGACGGCGTTCTCGCGCCGGTTGTGTGCACGGTTACGATCTGACTCCGGCCGCCTGGCTCGCCCGGGGACGAAGCCTCGGCCCATAGGCGGAGCGTGGGCTCGATCAGGGGCAGGATCTTGCGGAACCTGCCGTCCGAAACGCGTACCGGGATGCGCCGGTCGTTCGCTACGAGCCACAGCGTGGTGGTGCTGCTGTCATCGACACTGCCTTCGACCACAACGACTGGAGGATCGTCCGGTGTGATGATCAGTCCGTCGGCTGGGCTGCTCAGTGCGATGCCGTTGGCGATACCTTTCTGCGTGACCCCGGCGCGCGGCCCATCGAACGTGATTCTCGCTCGCGAAGGCGAGGCACTCGCCGCAGCCCTCGCGCGACCGAGATCGCCGTCGACGGGGACAGGCTCGCCTTCGGGACTCGGTACCGGAGGTATGACCGGCGACATCCGCGGCTCCGCGACTGATGCAGAAACCGAGTCCGCCCGCGTCTCCGCGGGCGCGGCGTCGGCGGCAGCGGGGTTGTGTAGCGTCGCAGAGAGGGATGACGCCGTCGGTGCTTGAGCGGGTTCGTCGATGATCGGCAGCGCCACCTCACTCTTTGGCAGTTGAGGTACGACCGTCGCAGCCGCCACCGAATGGTCCGAGTCGACGGTGAGGACTTCCTGCGCGACAGGGCGAAGCGGCTCGAGAGCACTGGTTTCCTCGCGTGGCGGGAGAGTCAGGGACGCAGCCGACGCCGACCGGCTCACGCTTGGCGAAGCCGACGAGTGTCGGTGTCGCGATATACCTGCGGCCCGGACTGCTGGGTGCCCGGCGCCGCCGCTGGATGGTTCAGGAGCGGTCAGGTCCATCCACGCCGCGATAGAGGAGATCGCAACGCCACCGGTTGCGAAGGGCTCCGCGACGCGAAATACTAGGATCGCGATTATCGCGTGTACGATCAGAGAACCAATAAAAGAGCGGCTGAGACGATCGTCTGGAAGTCGCCGGAGGCCCGCACTTCGGTTCACCGGCGAATACGTCCGGCGCCGTGGGCGCGATGCCTTGGGCGCAGTTGAACCTACTCTGTTGTCCATCGTTCAGCCGCGACGAGAGCCGGCCCGTCTACTTCACCAGCCTCAGCCTCGCGGTCGCTGTTATGGGTCCAGGGACCGGCGAGGGCGGGGCGGGCGCATAGGTGCAATCGTAGTAGCCGAAGATACCTGTCTGACCGGATACAACGGTGCCGGAGGGTCCATGTGGCGACGTGCCGTTCTTGTCGTCGAAGCAGTGGCTGTCCCAGGGGTTCCCCGGCCAGTGGTTAGCGACGGCGCAGGTGCCGTTCTTTCCAAGGATCTGGGTGATCACCATCCTTGTCCACCCGACGATCGGCGGGGAGCCGTTGATGGCTCCGGGAGGACAAGTGGAGCCAGTATTGATGACTGGCACGTACACTTCCCAGCCCTTTCCGCGATACGCGTCGCTCCCATCTTGCTTCTTGACCACGAGCTGCGGGGACGCGGCATACTTCGCGGGGAACGCGGTGGGAGCCGATCCGCCCAACCAGTTCATGACATTGTTCAGCTGCCCATTGTTCACCGGGTCGTTGTCGCCCGTTGACAGTGGGGTCCCTGTACAGGCTCCGCCGGCGGCGGCCTGGACCTGCGCCAGGATGTTGGAGTCGTTCGCGCTTTGGCCCGGCACGACGCTCGCCCACGCCGCCGTGTTCCCGCCCACGGTCGAGCTACCGGAGCTGCTGATGAATGTGACGGTGGCTCCGCAGCCGAGCGAGGTGGATCCCCCGAAGAAGCACGAGCTCAGCGCTATGGGAAACACGCAAGAGGTCGGCGGCGGCGTGACTGGCTGGGTCGCCCATGCGATGGCTTCCCCGGCGACGGGCAGACTCGCGAACCCGAGTAGCCGGAGGAATGTCATGGATACCGTGGTCTGGTAACGGCAGCGAACCGCGTTGACTTGAGTCCCGTCGAGCGATGGAGTGAAGGTGGTTCCGTTCCAGATGCCCAGGACGATGTCCCCGTTCGGGGCATTGGACGTATTCAAATTGAGATTGACAGTCGCTATGGCCGGCGCACCGCCCGGGTTGGGGTATGTCTGGTTGTGGAGCGGGTTGAGTAGCGCATAGTTCTGTGCCCAGGCGCGCGCGGCCGGAAAGACGCTGCTATCGAAGCGGAGCTGCCCGGCTCCCGCGAGAGCAGCGGCGTCGAGCGATCGCTGAACCTCGTCATCGACGGTGCCAAGATGGGCGAGGTCCAGGGCCAGCCCACCGAAGATGATCAGCAGGGGCACCACCAGAACGGTCGTGAACAACAGCACGTTGCCCTTCTCGTTCCACAGCCGTCGTCGCAGGTCCATTACGCGGCCCTCTCGTGGGTTAGCGGGAAAAACGTACGACCTCAATGTCCTGCCAGGGAATCTCGATGCGACCCTGGGGCGTCAGCCCGCGGAGCATTGCAGTTCCGAGATTTACGTAGTCGCCGTCGACGCGGGTGCCGTCGGTGAGCACCGCACTCGCCGCGTACGTGAAATGTTTCGGCGCCACGTACGGGGGCAGGGTACTGTTCGCAACTTGGGTCCGCTTGAAGGCCAGGTCCTTGATGGCCTCGAGCGGAATGCGGCGCTCGACTCCCGCCTGCGTGAACGATACGGTCTGGGCCTGACGGTTGCCTTGTAGCGGTTCCGGGCCCTTGTCTCTGAATAGCCGGCTCAGGTTACGGATGGATCCACTGACCTCCGTACCGATAAGACTGCCGGTGCTAGATCCACTCCCCATGGTGCCCGGGGCGCCGCCGGTACTGCCTGGCAACGGTTGCCCACCGGGGCCTTCTTCCTTGGGCACAATCGTGTAGAACACCTCGAGCGAGGGCTGGGAGAGTTGCAATGACTGGCCGCTCCACGTTCTCACCTCGGCCGTGACGTCTTGCGCTACGGCGGGAGAAGCGGCCGCCGCAGCCATTACCAGCGCCAGCGAGCCGATGAGCATCCTCGGAGTCATATATTTTCTCCTCTGTCAGTTGGTTCCAATTGCTTTGACGAGCTTCAATAGGCCGAGCACGGACGGCGCCAGGGTTACAAGGAAGAATGCCGGCATCAAAAAGAACACGGTCGGGAACATCATCTTGAGGGGCGCCAGGTGGGCGAGCTCCTCCGCCCGGTGCCGCCGTTGCACGCGGGCCGAGTCGGCGTGCACCCTGAGAGTTTTGCCGAGTGGGGTTCCGAGCTTTTCCGTCTGGATGAAGGCGCCCACCATGGACTTCACTTCGAGGACGCCCGTGCGTTCTCCGAGTGCGCGGAGTGCCTCGGTGCGCGGACGTCCGGCGCGCACCTCGAGGTGCATCCTCATGAGGTCCGCGTACAGCGGCCGGTTCCGAGTCTCTGGCTGTTCGGCCACGCGGGCGACGGCGGCGTCGAATCCCATCCCGGCCTCGACACAAACCATCAGAAGGTCGAGGACATCGGGAAGCGCGTGCACGGTCTCTCTCTGACGGACCTTGATGCGGTTACTGAGCCAGAAGTCCGGCAGGAAGAAGCCGATCGCCGCAAGAATCAGCGAGACGGCCGAGAGCTGCAGCAGGGGGACGACTTTCAGGAAGATGAAGCTGCTGTAGAGAAAGTAGGCGGACCCCAACAGGGCGGCCAGCGCGATCTTGGTGCCGACGAAGACTGCGACGGTTCGCGGCTCATAGTAGCCCGCCCACATGAGCCGTTGCCGGTACTTCGAGGGAGCCGTCTCTTCCGAGCTGCCGACGGCGCGCCCGATGCGCTCGGCCGTGCGCTGCCAGCCCGACGTCGGTTGGACGTTCCAACGGAGAATCGATTCGTCGACGACGCCGCCGCCGGCCGACGTCGCCAATCGGCCGCGCTGCACGACCGGCCACCACTTGAGCAGCGCCATCGAGGCCAGCAGCGTGACACCTGCGACGATGACGAAAGTAAGAAAGATGACCGTGATCGGGTTCATAGCTGCCTCACACCTTGATTTGGGCGATGCGCCAGATCGTGAAGAAACCGATTACCTCCATGATCAGTCCTCCCAAGATCAGGACCGGCCCGTTCGGGTCATTCAAGAGCGGATCGAAAAATCCGGGATGCAGGATCTGGAACATGACGCCGAAGATCAACGGGCTGAGGCCGACCAGGATCGCCGACCAGCGATGCTGAGAGGAGAGCACTCGTGCATAGCTCAGAATCTTGAACCGCTCGCGAATGACCTCGGCCAGCCGGTCGAGGATCTCCGCCAGGTTGCCGCCGGACCCCCGCTGGATTCTGATCGCGGTGCAGAAAAACCGCACGTCTTCGGTTCCGACCCGACCCTGGAGCCTGAATAGAGCGTCGCCCGGGTCCATACCCAGCCGGATCTCCTCATCGATCTGTCGGAACTCTTGTCCCACGGGATCCGGCATTTCCTGGCCAACGAGCGCAATCGCTCCGCTCAGCGCATTGCCGGCTCGAATCGCGCGCGTGATCATGTCGAGACCATCCGGGAACTGCGTCTGGAAGCGCTCCAGGCGACGACTGCGCTTGTACATGAGGTAGACGATCGGTAGGGAGCCCGAGATGAGCCCCGTCACGATGCCCCAGAGGAACCCCCCGGTCCGCAGCCAGCCGCCGGCGCCACCGACGGCAGCGCAAGCGGCCACGATCAGCGTGAGATCGCCGACGGCGGCCTTGTAGCCCGCCTGGGCTGCCAGGGCGGCCAGGCGGTCCAGTAGCCCGGTCCTGGCGAGAAGCCGGTCAATGCTTCCATCGCCCTTCTCGATCTGGGGCTTGAGAACTTGGGTGGAGCCGCCCACCGGGGCGACGTCTGAAAGACGTGAGCGAACGTTGCGGTTTACCTGGGAGACCCACCACCCCCCAGCGATCAAGACCACGACAAACAGGAACGCGAGGATCGCTATTGTGAGAGTCATCGCCGCACCGCGTGCCGCTTCGATGGGTCGAAGACTTCGGCACCAAGATGGATGCCAGCGCGCGCCAGCCGATCGGTGAACTTTGGGCGCACACCGGTCGCGCGATGGAAGCCAGTGACTCGCCCTTCCGAGTCGATCCCGTCCTGCTCGAAGGTGAAGATGTCCTGCGTGGTGACGACGTCCTCCTCCATCCCGACTATCTCCGTCACCCGCACGACTTTCCGCGTGCCATCCGCTAGGCGCGCCACATGGATCACCAGGTCCAGCGCCGAAGCGATGTAGTCCCGCATGGCGCGCACCGGCAGTGAAAGACCCGACATGAGCACCATGGTCTCGATACGCGAGAGCGCATCTCGCGTCGAGTTGGCGTGGACGGTGGAGATCGACCCGTCGTGACCCGTATTCATGGCCTGAAGCATATCGAGCACTTCGGCGCCGCGAACCTCACCCACGACGATCCGATCGGGTCTCATTCGCAGCGCGTTTCTGACGAGCTCTCGCTGGCTGACGGCTCCTTGTCCCTCGATGTTGGCCGGGCGCGTCTCGAGCCTGACGACGTGATCCTGCTGCAGCTGCAACTCGGCCGAATCCTCGATGGTGACGATGCGCTCGGTGTTTGGGATCGCGTTGGAGAGGACGTTCAACATCGTGGTCTTCCCGGCGCCGGTACCACCCGAGACGAGGATGTTAAGACGCGCCTGCACAGTGGCCCGGAGAATTTCGGCCAGCGCCGGCGTGAGCGTGCCGAACTCGATCAGGTCCGCCATACGGAAGGGATCCTTGGCAAAGCGCCGGATTGAAAGAACAGGACCGTCCAGGGCCAATGGCGGGATGATCGCGTTCACGCGAGACCCGTCGGGGAGCCGTGCGTCGACCATCGGAGACGATTCATCCACGCGGCGGCCGACCGCCGAGACGATTCGGTCAATGACTTGCAGGAGATGGGTGTTGTCGCGGAAGGTGACGCGCGTGCGCTCGAGCTTGCCGCGTCGCTCGACGTAGACCTCTTGCGCTCCGTTGACGAGGACATCGGAGACCGTCGGATCCTGCATGAGCGGCTCGATCGGGCCGAGCCCGAACGTCTCGTGCTCGATCTCGGTGACGAGATCGTCCCGGTCCTTCCGACTCAGGGGGGTCTCGTCGAGCGCAAGCATGTCCTCGACGATCCGGCGGATTTGCTGCTGGACGAGCTCGCGCGGCAGCGCGTCGAGCTTGGCGAGATCGAGGCGCTCGATAAGCTGGCCGTGGATACGAGTCTTGAGCTCGTAGTACGTCGTCTGGCCTCTCTCTCTGGCATCGATCGTTGGGCCGACGATGGCTGTCTCCTCGCGCGGCCCATTCCTCCGATCGAGGACTTCGCGGCCTCGCGGCTTGCGATCGAATAGCGACATTTACCTGCCTCCTGAGGTGCTTTTGGTGGTCCACACCAGCCGACGAGCGAGCGAGGCGACTCGGCTAGTGGGCGATTCGGCCTCGGATCGCCGTCCGCGGGCCAGTTGCTCTGCGAGCTCTCTGAGGTTCCGTGCAACCTTGGACCGCGGAGAGGCCGTCACGACCGGGGTGCCCTTGTTGATGGCAGCGACGACCGTCGGGTAATCGCTTGGAGTTCGCCAGTGAATCGGCAGGCCGAGCGCCTCGCGCGCGTGCTTGGTCGTCACGTCGTTCCCGGTCCCCTCTCGCATCACGACGGGTTTGAGCTTCTGGAGACTGAGCCCGAGATGCCGAAAGGCGGCGAGGGCAGCGGCGCCGGAGCGCAACGCCGAGACGTTCAAACCGGTGAGAAAGAGGATGGTATCGGACGCTTCGAGCGCCGCGATGGTCGCCGGGTCCATATCGTGCTTGAGGTCGAGCACGATATGGTCGAAGTGGGCGCGGATCACGTCCAGTCCGGCTTGTACCTGCTCCGCGGCCAGGTGACCACGCTCCATTCGCGAGGGGCCGGGCAGGATCGCGAGGCCGCTCGAATGCTTGGTGACGAGGCCGCGGAGAAACGACTCGTCGAGGCGCTCGAGGTTTTCCAGCGCATCGAGGATCGAGTACGAGGGCTGGAGGTTGAGGAAGGTCGAAACGTCTGACTGGCGGGTGTCGAGATCGACCAGGATGGTGCTTCCCTGTGCGCGCTCGGCAAGACAAACGGCGAGGTTCGTCGCCATGGTCGTGACGCCCAGACCGCCTTTGGCTGAGAAGACGGAGGTAATACGTCCCGGCTGACGGGCCACCGTTGACCCACGGCGAAGCCGCATCACCTTTTCGAGCGCGGAGATCAGGTCCTCCCGCTCGACCGGCCGACGGACGAACTCGAGGGCGCCGGCCCGGATCACCTCGATCACGAAGTCAGCCGATGTGCTTTGTCCCGTGGCAAAGATGGCTGCTCCCGGCAGCGCACGCGTCAATGACCCGATAACCCAGGCGGGTTGTTCCGCTACGGAGGCCGGCCCGGTCTCGTCGACCTCCACGATGACCAGGTCGGGGCGCCGGGCAGGCGCCTCGTAGGCCGCTTGCCGTGCGTTCACGAACTCTCCGACGACGACTACGGAAGGACTCGCCGCAAGGATGCGCTTCAGCGCGGCGGTGGAGTCCGCGTCGGAGTCGACGATGACGGTGCGAAGACTCGAAGTCATGAGAGGTCCAGGCCCATCAATTTCCTGGAAGATTGCTTTGGCCAAACGGCTTCCTGACGACCTCGCCGACTCCAGGAATGCCGGGTACGAGCGTGAACTCCTTCTTCTCGTCCGGACGGAGCTCCATGAGTTTCGCCGCATCAGGGCCGGCTCCCGGTAGATCCGGCTTGACCAGCTTCACGGTCACGAGAAAGAGAAGCTCGGTTTCGTTGTTCTGGAAGCGAGTGCTGCGAAACAGCGCTCCGAGGATCGGAATGTCGCCGAATACCGGGATCTTTTGGACGGCCTGCCGAACTTCGTTGTTGATCATCCCGGCGATCGCGAAGGACTCCCCGTCCTTGAGGCTCACGTTGGTGGCCGCCTCGTTCTTGCGGATGACCGGGATTCTGAAGCCGGCCGAGATGAGTCCTTGACTGAAATCGAGACTCGATACTTCCGGTCGGACCTTCAAGTGGATGGTCTCGCCGTCCACCACCACGGGTGTGAACAGGAGTCCCACGCCGAACTCCTTGAACTCGATGGTGATCGTGTCGGACCGCTGAGCAACGGGGTAGGGGAATTCGCCGCCCGAGAGGAACTTGGCTTCCCGCCCACTATGGGTGAGGAGATTCGGCTTCGCCAGAGTTCTGAGGGCGTTCTTTTCCGCAAGAGCATGAACGATGGCGGCGTAGTCTCGCTGTCCAGAAGAGAGGACGAAGCTACCGCCCTGGAACGGGAAATCGGGACCAGACAACGATCCCTGTTGGACTCCGGCGAAGCCCGGCTGGGTAACCTGCCCGAGCGATCCGAGCGTGCTGACGAACGTGCTGCCGGGGAACATGGCTCCCATGAAAGCGCTTCCCAGGGCTCGGATGCTGAAGCCGAGCTCCTGAAGCGCCGCACGGGTGACTTCCGCGACATGCACCTGGAGCAGTACCTGCTGAGGCTTCGCGTCGGTGAGACTAAGGAGGCTGACAACCTTCCCCTTGGGCGCGAAGACCTGGGCGACCTCCACCGCGCCGGCGATGGTTCGATCGCTTGTCACCGTGCCCTCCAGGATGATCGCGTCCCCCGCCGGGTGAATGCGGATGTCGTCGCGCGGAGCGATCTGCTTGAGCCGCTCCCTCAAGAGGCCGAGGTCCGTCTGGACAATGAGATCGAAGAACATGGTCTTTGTGGGATAGAACACGACGAGCGAGGTGACGCCGACGGACTTGCCGTTGACGAGGATCTGGCTCGGGGTGACCACGAACACATCAGCAATGGCCGGGTTGGTTACCGAGACTCGTGTGAACGGCTCCTGCAGATTGAGCACCTGAGACTTGCCGATCGTGACGTCCAGGCGCACCAGGCCGTTGTCGGCCGCGAGTGCGGTGGATTGCGTGGAGGCCAGACACAGGAGGCTGACCAGCAAGCAGAAGAAATGCCGGGCTCCCGAAATATCCCATCGTGACATAGATTTCACTCTCCCAGGGTTGCTCAAATGGAATCTACTTCTTGCCACTGTCCGTCTCTGGCTTGACCTGGCCCAGCTCCAGCCACTGGTCCTTTTCCCGCGTGAAGAGCTGCTCGGTCATCTTGTCGCCGCGCTGAACCCAGACCGCGTGAGGATCTTTGGTGACGAGCGCGGGCGTGCCGGCGGCGCCCACCGGGGCCGGATGAACCACCAGATCGAAGGCCTGCTCCGACTTGGCGTAGAAGACCACGAGCGAGGTCACCCCGACCGCCTTGCCATTCACGAGGAGCTGGTTGGGATTCATCACCTGAACGTCGGCGATGTTCGGGTTCGCCACCGCGACCTTGCGCGCCGGTTCGTTCAGGGCGAGAAGAAAGGACTTGTCCGCACCCACGTAGAGGCGAAATGTGGAGTCGGCAGCCCCCGCGGACATCGTCTGAAACAAGCCGCTGGAGATGAGAGCGACGGTCACGAGTGCCGTCGACCGCCTGAAGAGCTGGCTGAAGCGATGTGTGACCATGATTGGCCTCCTCATCTGAACCTGATTCATTTCTTCCCCTGCTCCGCCCACCCGTCGCGTCCTTGGCGCACGAAGAGCTGCTCGCTCACCTTGGAACCACGGATGACGTCGACGGCGTATTTGTCGATGGTCGGCAACGGAAGCGGGGCGCTCCGGACCACGGTTGCCTTCGGCGTTGCTTGGGGCGCAGCCATCGCGCCGTCGGACAAGAGTGAGGACGGCGTGGCGCCCGTCGTCCTGACGACCTGGGTGTCCCTGAGGTTGCGCTGAACCAGCATGAGCTTGCCTTCCGCCTGGGCGACCGCGAGGCGCTCCGTCTGCTCCGGAGTCAGGGCCATCGTGACCGTGGTGTTCGTGACCGGTTTGTTGTCTCTTAGTTCAACAGTCTGTCCGGCCGCGAGCACCGTCACGTCCTGCAGGATCACCTTGGCGATCTTCTCTTGGGAACCGGGAGCCTTGGGCATGCTCACGAGCACATCCACGCGGCTGTTCGGGAGGAGAAAGCCACTTTCCCGCACCGCCTCGTCGAGCTTGATCGTGACGCCTCGCTGGCCCTCGGGGACGAGCATCGGCATGATGCCGCCCTTGCCGGCGAGCCCGGGAGCCAGCTTGCCCTCGATCAGCGGCTCTCCCGCGAGGATGGAGCTGCGGACGGCACGACCCTCGACCTCCTGAACGCTCCGGATCGCGCCTTCGGGCACCGACGACTTGGGCCAGGGCACGAGCTTCACGTGCTGGGCGGTGATCGCTTCGGCGAGCGACATGTTGGCGGCCGCCACGACGATGGTCTCGTACTGACCGCCTCCAGCCGCCGCGACCTGGCTGACGACGCGGTAGACGAGCACACTGGCCAGCACGCCGAGCAACGAGGCGCACACGAGAATCAGGAGGAATCGCCGCTGCATGGTTTTGCCTGCCTTCCTATTCCCGTCGCATCCTGGCCGTTTGCTGGATCACCAGCGGACTCGCAGGTGAGCCAAGCATCGGCAGAAAGAGCGGAGCGACGGTGAAGAAATTGACGGTGGTCGAAGCCTGAATCTGGGAATCGGGCGTGCACCCCGTTGTGCCCGCCGGCGGCGATGCCGCCGGGATGCAGGTGATCGAGACGCTGGCCGCGGTCAGGTTCGCCGAGCTCAGAACCTGGTTGAGTCGGGCCAGTGCCTGGGTGTTATCGAAGCCGTAGGTGACTGGGGCGGAACCAGAAAGTACCGGGTTCGAGGCGGCACCCACGCGGGCTCCTTCGCGGACGGCATTAGTCGCTATGTTGACGGTCAGCCAGGCGCGGGCGAGTTCCAAGCCTCCGAGGAAGATGATCAGCAGACAGGGGAGTACGACGGCGAACTCCAGCGTGGAAGTTCCACGCTGTTGCTTCAGCCACCGAAATGGTCCAAGCGCCTTGGGTTGAGTCATCTCTAGCTGGTCTCCGGCTCGCTCCGGAGGCTCGTACGCGAGCCTCCGGAGACGACGAATGAGCCTTGAGCTGTGCGTTCCGTTACGGCGCGATGGTGATGCCGCTCAACGCGCCCGAGATGGTGCCGACCACTCCGGTCAGTGCGGGCTGAAGCGTGCCCGGATACACCACGAAAGCGACACCGAGAATGAGCGCTCCCATCGCGATCCACTCCAGAGTCTCCAGGCCCCGCTCGTCTCTCAGATATCCGATAATCCTCTTCATTACCGCTTCTCCTGTTTGCTCACCGCTTCCTGGGTGAGGAGCGTAAGTTAACTGCTGCGTCCTACTGTTGCCGCCGCTGCTGTCTCCCCCTTTCACTTATCCATCCCGATTTGACTGGACCGCACCTCGTACGCCCTCACGTCTGTGAAGCCGCTGCACTCGAGAGCAAGTACCACCGCCGCCATCTGGTCGCGGGGCACCCGGAACCCAACGGCTCCCGAGTCGACCATGTCGAGTTCGTTGTCCGTGACTTCGCCGAGCAGACCCGCCTGCTCCAGCGCCTCGAACACCAAAGGAGCCCGGGCGCTATTGCCGTCGAGCTTCACGACGACGAGCGATTCCCCGATGCTCACGATCGATCCTCTCGTCGTAGATCGCGTCCACCACCATCTGGTGTGTCAACGGCGCGCACAAGTTGCACGGGTTGTGCCATGGGCCGCCGTCCTCGGCGTTCGGGCAAAGACGGCATGCGATATCGCCATGTTGCGCGGATCGCAATTTGTGGAGTCGCCTCGCAGCTCAGAGAGCGAGTATGCGCGTCGGCATAATCGGCAGGAGGGGCGGAGACGACGTCAGGAACTGAGCGGCCATTTTCGGCGCATGGTTATTGAATTGGCAGCAGAGCGGGCTGGATATGCATTCGCGCATCATCGTGAACTGCCCGCGCATGCACACGACATTTCCGGACTGCGCGCTGCGAGTGATTTTCGATGTCTACCCGTGCCGACCGCATCGGAGACCGAGCGCCGCGTGGCAACCGCCCTGTGTGCACAGCCGTGCACACGTGTAGCTCGAATTGCATCGTCGAGGCGTTTTAGTCATCGATTCCAGAAAACAGCTGGCGTAGCAGAAGTCGCAAGAAAAAGGGAACTTTAGAGACAATACGAGGACCCGCGAGATGTGGCATGCGAATAGCAATTAACGCTGAATAGCAGTTGAAGTGCCAGACCCAAGGAGGCACCTGTGGCGCAGCCACCAGTGTCGCTTGCCAACGGCAAGCACCGAGCCATCCATACCCCGGACGCTGATGCTCCGTACGGGGCGGCCGTCGAAGCAGGGCCATGGGCATCGACGGTTAGCCGTCTCGAAGTGCTCGATGCGATGGTCGAGGGTGCCAGAGAAGGCCTCTGTGTGTTGAGCGCCGATCGAATCATGCTCCGTAGCAACCAGACAGCGGCGGAACTCCTCGGCTTCGATCCGGCCCGAGCCGTCGGCCGGCCCGTGCACGAACTCGGGGTTCAGCAGAATTTCGACTGGTCGATCACGGCAGAGGTCGCCGCCGGCCGTGTCGCGGTCTCTGGGGTCCAGAACCTGCAGGGCGGCAGTAAGCTTCTCATCTCGGCGGTGCCGAGAATGTCCGCGGACGGACAGCTCGCATTCATCGTGGTGACGCTCCGTGAGATCACCGGGATTGGTCAGGTAATGAACCGGCTTCGTGACGCGGTCGAGCAGGCTGAGCAGGTGCGGCCGACGCTTGCGCTTGCCCGTACTCGCGAGCCTCAGCTCGACGATGTCGTCGCCCAGAGCCCCGCGCTGGCTGCGCTGCGGGAGAGGGCGGTCCAGTACGCCGCCGTCGACTCGACTGTGCTCCTGCTCGCCGAGACCGGTGCCGGCAAGGGCCTGTTCGCGCGCCTGATCCATCAAGCATCGGAACGCAGCGGTGGCCCGTTTCTCGAGGTGAACTGCGGGGCGATTCCTGAGGGTCTCATGGAGGCCGAGCTGTTCGGCTACGCCAAGGGCGCCTTCACGGGCGCAGACGCCAAGGGCAAGATCGGGCTGGTCGAGCTCGCCCACAAGGGCACGCTGTTGCTCAACGAGATCGGCGATCTCCCTCTCGGTTTGCAGGTCAAGCTGTTGCGTTTTCTGGAGGACGGAGAGGTATGGGGCGTTGGGGCGGTGAAGGCCAAGCGGCCGGACGTTCGGATCGTCGCCGCCACCAACCGAGACCTGCGCGGGATGATCGCGGCGGGAACGTTCCGCGGAGACCTCTTTTATCGGCTCGACGTCCTGCGCCTCGAAATTCCGCCGCTTCGCGAGCACGCCGAGGACATTCCTCGCCTTGTCGAGTTGACTCTGTCTCGGCTGGAGCGCAAGGTGAAGCGAACGCGCCGCATCACCCCCGCGGCCCTACACGCACTGTCAGGCTATCCGTTTCCCGGCAATGTCCGGGAGTTGATCAATCTGGTGGAGCGCCTGATGGTGACGAGCGCCAACGAGACGATCGACGTTGCCGACCTGCCTCAATCGGTCCGACAGTTGATGGGCGAGACAAACGAGGCCGGCCCGCAAAGCTCGCCCACCCTTCGAAAGGCGCTACAGAAGGTGGAGAGTCAGCTGCTGCGGGATGCGCTGACCCGGTACAAGACTCAGGCCCTGGCAGCGAGATATCTCGGTGTCACGCAGTCCACGGTGGCGCGCAAGGCCAAGCGGTACGGTTTCGACGCCAAGGCCGCGTCATAGCGCTCGACCCGCCGACTAGTACGACTGCGCGGGCTTGATGTCCTGGCCGGTGAGCACCCAGGTGCCGCCGCAGCCGCCCCTTACCAAGTCGGCCGCTTCCTGGTAGAGGGCGCCGAACGTCAAGGCCATGGTCGCGACCCACAGCACTCCGCTCGCGCCGCACACGATCGCCTTGCCCGGCACGTAGAAGACGTCGCTGACTACTGCGGCCGCGGTGGATCCCGCCTCATTGGCGGGTGCTCGATCGCCAGCCCACCCTTCGAGCGTGCTCGTCCCGATAGCGACAACAACCAGCAGCGTGGCGAGGACTCGGCTCCAAGTCATTTTCATCGTTCTCCTGTTGGTATTCAGTTTGTAGTTTCTGGTGTGCTCGTGAGCCAGCCGCGCCGGTGACTCGCGCTCGGCGGCTCGGAGCGTTTACCTGAGATCGACTCGACGCTCGGTCCAGCCGACTCCCTCGGGAAACCGGAACTGCGTGATCGTATCCGGGCCCTCCGCGCGTCCGGTGAACCACTCGCTCTGACCCCACTCAACTCCGAACGGGAACAATATTCGCGCCGCGATGCCGCTTCCTCCGGAGCCGAGCGGTACCGAGCGCACGTCGCGAACGGTGAACTGACCGTTCAGCAAATGGAAGAGACGTGTCGAAACGGTCCTCATCAGGGTGTCGCCCCGCACGATAAGGCTGAAGACGCCGGGCTGCGAATGGCGCATGTAAAAGAACGTCGAAGGCTCTACGTCACGGCCCGCGTCGAAGCGACGGAGCGGGATCCCGTTTACGACCCGGTCGAACCGATCGGCGAGGGGCCGCCACGAGGCCGTCACCTGAAGCCGCGCGCCGCCGTTCAGCGGCCCCTCGATCGCCAGGACGCTGACGGGCCCTGGAACCGTGTTGACCACCGTGATCTCGCCACTCTTTCTTGCCGGCTCTCCGACAGCCGCCTTCGCCTCGATCCATAGGCGTGTCGTGCGCTCGAGCACCGGCATCGCATGCCGGAACCGGCCGTCGCGCACGCGCACGGGGGCCCGGTAACCGTTGGCCACCAGCCACACCGTGGTGTCGTCCACGTCTTCGACGTGGCCTTCGACGACGACGATCGGAGCGTCCTCACCCCCGAGCGTGAACCCGTCGTGCGGCGCGACGAGCCTGAGAGCCCCCGGCCCGGGTGACCTCTGCGGCCCGGCGACACCAGTTCCCGCGCGCATGGTTTCCCGAGAGACGGGCGCGCCTCCTTGCTGCGTTGCGCTCACCGCTGGGGTGTCGGGTCGTTCGGCTGCGCCGGCCGCAAGCGGCCGCCCCGAATCGGATGACTGCGGAATTCCCGCGTCCGCCGCGGCGCGTGTCGATTCCGATCTACCGCGAAATGCTACTGTCCCGCTCGTGCGGGTCGTGTCGTCGGTGCCGGCGGAAGATCGTTCGACGCGACTTGCCGTTTCGCCCGAAACATTTCCACCGGTCACACCGCTCGGGACGCTCGATGACGCGGACCGAGAATCCACGCTCTGCCGCGGCGCCGACACCCCAGTCTTCGGTTCGGCCGGAGCGCTCGTCACTCCCGGCGGCACGGTGAGCGGAGGCAGTGCCTCGGCATCACGATCCGGCGCTGTATCGACTGGGCCTCTGCCGGACGTAGGCGCGGTGGGCGAAGTGGCGCCCGCGCTCGCCGCGAGGCCATCGTCGGCTGGTGGGCCGACTGCCGGAAGCTGAGCGGTCTCTTCCGATGGCTCTGGACCTGGCGGCGCCACAGTCGTCGCCGGCGCTTGGATAAGCGCGCGCGCAGCGATGTCGGACGTCGGCCGACCCAATGCCGGCATTGACCGGGTTGGCCGCGGTCCGGGGCTAGGAGGCAGAATGGACGCTACGGCGATCGCTGGGCTCGGTGGCGACGGTCCCGGCTTCGCGACGGTCGGGAATTGCGGTTCCGATGCTGCGGAAGCGGTCGGCAGATCAGCGGGCGCGGCAGGAATGTCTCTTCTCGCCTCGCGAATGCCCGCCACCGTCCCTACTGGCGGAGTCGATGTCGGGTCAGGAACCCGCGCCACCGGCTCTGACGGTGTTATCTGCGACGCGCGGGGAGAAGCAGAAGGCGTTGCGGATTCCGGCGTCTCTCCACCGGCCGGTCGCGCACCAAGCTGATCAGGCGGCGACCCAACTTCGGCCCGCGGTTCTGCCGCTGGGGGCGGAGCTGCGGACGGCGGCGACACGAGCGGGAGGGGCGTTTGCTTCGACCGCGACCCGGGTTCGCGCTTTGCGACCGCCAGTGCGGCCGTGCGCACCGACGCAGCCTCAGGCGCTGGCGCACGGATTATGACCTCATCGACGGCCTGTGGGTCGGCGGCGAAGACCACCCATGACGGCACTGGACGAAGCCCGACCGTCGCGACAAAGAATGCGAACCAGGCGATGTGCAACAGGACAGACGCGATCATCGCGACGACGAGTTCGGACGTCGGCCGCGAGCGCGTGGCGGTGACAGCGTGCGCGCGCGGTGCGTCGTTCGACGTAGAAAGCGCCGTCATGTCGGCCGGCAGCAGAATGGTATCGGCAGGCGGCGCCTTGTCCCAGCATCCTGACGTACCGACGCCACAGTCGAAGTCGGCCCGACGCGCTCCAGACCGCGTCGGCGAAGCATCTGTACGATGCGAAGTAGCCCAAAGCCAGTTATGGGCTGCGTCCGGACAATCACGAACCTGCTGGTGGTTGCTGGCGCCTCGATCCTCATCGCCTTCTCGTCCGTGACGAGCTGAGCCGCGTTTTGGCGTGCGCGGGAATGTAGCACGCGCACGCGCGGTGTCAACGCCCGAGCGACCTGCGTTCCGGAAACTCGTCCACGCGGAATGACAGTCAGCTCGCCGAAGATGCTCGCGGGAATATCTCGCGATGAAGCGGAAGCGGTTCACCGAGGAGCAGATCATCGGGATCCTGAGGGAAACGGAGGCCGGCGCGAAAGCGCTCGTCTGTGTCGCCGCGACGCCAGCGCGCACCGTTTCTAGCGGTGGAAAGCGAATGAGCCTGGCAGCGTGAACCCGCGGCGGCGTCAGATACGCGTCCCGAACGCGATCGCGCACCGCGAACAGCATCTCGCGCGCGATCTTGACGTCTTCCTTGCGCGCGGCCTCGCCGCCCGGCGTCTCGCGCATCCGTTCGCGGATCACTTCGGGGATCTGCATGCCGGCAACTTCGTTACGAAGGGGCTCGGCATTTTGGTAGCGCACTAACGAGAGCACGGAGGAGCATCGCGATCGTGTGCGATGTCATTTTCGCCTGATGGGAGCTGACGGTCGAGAACCGCTCTACATCTTCTGTGAGCCCGCGCCCTCGAATATGCTTTCGCGGCTTCGCGCCCTGATCAAAGAGCGGGCGCCGAGCCTGGTCATCGTGGATCCGCTGTTTCTGTTCGTTCGCGTCAAGAAAGTCGAGGATTGTTCCGAGGTGCTGGGCGGGTTACAGCCAGTTCCGGCAAAATCCACTGCGCTGAGTCTAGGTAGTTGCGGTTGGGTGAAGTGTTCCAGGGTCAGCGAGCTTCCGCACTATCACTATCTTACGAAGCGGTCCACGGTTCTCCCCGCGAACCTCTTCGGCCGTGTTGTTCCTTCCGGTGTGCGGGAATGTCGGCGCGTTGTGCGGGTCAGTCATCAATCTCGATTCAGCGCGCGTGAGAGCGGCGTGCACGTCGTCGGTCGAGACGATGCGGTAGCGTCTGAATGCGGACGGCGTGCGGTGTCCGCTGATCCGCATAGCGACCTGCTCCCCGACGCCAGACTGCACGAGGTTGCTGAGAGCCGCGCGCCGGAGATCCTGGAACAAGAGCCCGGGCTTGCCGATCGCGTGAGCCGCTCTCGACCACGCACTTCGGAAGTCGCGAACGGGCTCGCCGTGCCGATGGAACAACCACTCACAGACGCTAGTACCAGACGCCCCGCTGACGAGGCGGGCCTGCCAGCGCTTCTCGATCAAAGCCGAGAGGGCCGAAGATAGCGGCAGCTCGCGGGGCTCCCCATTTCTGAATCGCTCGGGCGGCAGCGTGACAAGACCGCGCTCTCTGTCTACCTCGCGCCACGTCAGCCCAAAGACCTCCGACCGGCGCCAGCCGGTGAGGTAAGCGAAGGCGACAGCGTCGTCGATCGGAGCCGGGAGATGTGCCAGCAGGGCTAGGTAGTCCGTGTGGCGCACCAGCCCCTGGCGTACGTTGTCCTCACGGTAGAGCTCGATCGGCGGCACGCTGGCGGCGCTGATGAGCGATGGGTGGCTCCGCTCGGCCAGACGATAGGCCCTTCTCAGACAGGCGAGCTCTCGATTGATCGTCGCCCTCGCCTTACCCTGGGACAGTCGCTTCTCCTTATATGCTTCCACGACGCTCCGCGAGAGGTTCGTCGCGCGGAGGTGGCCCAGCTCCGCCGCCAGGGCCGCGACCCTGAACTCGAGCGTCCGGCCCGAGCGGTTCCCAGCGGTCGCATAGTCGGCGGTCACGAGCTTCAGAAGATCAGCAACGGTCACGCAGTCGGCCCGCCCGCCGACGTACGTGCCCTCGGCCAGTTCCTCCACGCGCTTCCGGAGGAAGGCGATGGCCTCCTGCTCATTTGTGGTGCGGGCGCTCTCGCGATGCTGGGTGCCACCCTTCCAGAACTCGACAGCCCACCGCGCGCCTCGACGATAGATGCTGCCAAGGCCGGGAATGTGGATGCGGCGGGGCTCGACCGAGGGCAAAGAGGAGAGTGCGTCTGTGTCGCTATTGTGCGGGTTCATTTGCCCGCGATTCTCACATGTTGCAGCCACTCGCCAGCAGAAGAAAGTCCAGTGCGTCGATCGAGGGCACTCACCTCGCTAAGCAGAGGCGGGAGCTGCGCCTGACGAGATCGCGTGGGTCGTGCTGACCCTGCAAAGGATCGTCCCGCACACGACCCGCTCAATCCACAGCGCCGGCCGATGTGCATCATTGCCGACAGATACTTGAGAGCGCACGCACTGGACTACCGAGCCGAAAATGAGGAGAGCGGCGGGGCGGCCGGGCGCGCTCTGCACATCGAGGCCGCCGCCACGCCCCGAGATGGCTCTGCTGGTATCCTCCGAGAGCGTCATGGAGATTCGTGTCGTCGGCCGCCGCTCGTTTCTGATCGCCCTCGGCTCGTCCGCGTTTTTCACACCGATCGCGGCGCGCGCCCAGCCGGCCGCGAAGATCGCGCGGGTAGGCTACATCTCGAACCTTCCCCGCGAGTCCCCTCTCGGCGAGCTCTGGCGAAAGGCGTTCGTCGACGGCCTCCGCGCGCACGGATGGGTCGAGAACCAGACCCTCGTCATCGAGCGGCGATACGCCGAAGGGCGCAAGGAGGCGGCGCAGGCGGTCGTCGAGGAGCTGATCCGCCTGCCGGTCGACGTCATCGTCGTGTCGAGCACGGTGACGGCGCTGGCCGCCAAGCAGGCCACCTCGACCGTGCCGATCGTGTTGACGGTGCCGGCGGATCCTGTCGCGACAGGGCTCGTGTCGAGCCTGGCGCGGCCTGGCGGTAACGTGACGGGCCTCAGCTTTGTCGGAACCGAGCTCGCGGGCAAGCAAGTCGAGCTGCTCAAGGAGGCGGTGCCCACGCTCGAGCGGGTCACCGTCCTGGCGAACCCCGGCAACGCGTCTCACGTGCCGAGGACGAAGGAGATCGCCGAGGTCGCGCGAGCGCTGAAGATCCGGAGTGAAGTCGTGCAGGCCGGAACGCCCCGGGCCGTTCAGGAGGCGTTCGTCGCGATGGCCAAGCGGCGGCCCGGTGCAGCGATCGTGCTAGCTGACCCGATGTTCTCTCGCGAGGCGCCTCAGCTCGTGCGGCTGGCGGCGGAGCATCGACTGCCCGTCATGTATGGCTTGCGCGAGGTCGTCGTGGCCGGCGGCCTCATCTCCTATGGCGCCAGCTTCGGTGACTTGTTCAGACGCGCGGCGACATACGTGGACAAAATCCTCAAAGGCGCGGCGCCCCGCGATTTGCCGGTCGAACAGGCGTCGAAGTTCGAGCTGGTCATCAATCTCAAGACGGCCAGGACACTCGGCTTGACGATACCGCAGACCTTGCTCGCTCGCGCCGACGAGGTCGTTCACTAGCGGTCTCGTCTCCCTCGACTATGCCGTGACGAACGCGGCGTAGTGATCGCCCTTCGAGATCGGCGCCAGGCCCGTGATGATCTCCCGCCAGTGATCGCCGCCGTCGTCGCTGCACCACACCTCGCCGGTGGCCGTCGCGGCGAACAACGAGAACGAGTCGCCCCAGTCCTCGAGGCACATCGCCTCGAACGCAGGCCGGAGCCGATCAGGAAGGCCCGCGCGCAGGATCTGCCAGGTGCGCCCGCCGTCGGTGCTCTTCGAGACCCGTGAGCCCGCGAAGCGGCTCTTGCCCCACGAGCCCGGGCCCTTTTCGGCCGACGCGATGAACATGAGGTCCGGGCGTCGCGGATGGAGGACGAGGAGGTCGGGATAGCCGCCGATCTCGTGCTGCAGGTCGGTCCATTGCTCCCATGTGGCCCCGCCGTCGCCGCTCACGTACATGCCGATGCCGGTCGTGATGTAGATGCGATCGGGGTCGAGCGGGTTGATCACGGTGCGGTGGACATCGTCGTCCATGCCCGGAACCACGCGGAACGTCTTGCCGGCGTCGGTGCTCTTCAGGAGCCCGCCTTGCTCGACGCCGATGAACAGCGTCCCGCTGTCGTGCGGATGAAAATTGATGTGCTTGGTGTGCGCGACGTTCGGCGGTGCCGGGAAGCTCCAGCGCGACGTGTCGACCGAGCGGAGCGCCGTCAGCTCGCTCCAGCCGCGCCCGAGATCGTCGCTGTAGAACAGGTGAGCGGGCTCCGTTCCGGCGAAGACGCGCGGGCCACCAGCGAGGCTCGCGCACGCGAGACTATAGATGTTCTGCTGGCTCAGACCCTTGTCCCGGCGTTCCCAGCTGCGGCCGCCGTCGTCGCTGGCGAACATCGAGCCGTGCTTCATGCCCGCGAAGATCGTGCCGCTCTCGGGCTCGATCAGCAGCGCGTGCACGTGCTTGTCGGGCAGCGCCCGATCGGCGACGTGCCAGCCGGGCCCCGTCGCGTCCCGCTCGATGCACACGACCCCCTCGATCGTGCCCACCAGGACCTGCCGAGAGGGTGAGTCCGAACGGTACATCGTGGGGCCGCCGTGCGAGAGGGTGATCGCCATGAGGGTCTCCTTCTCTTGCGATTGACGCAATGCCGTGCGATTGACGCCCACAGTGCGCCCCGACCCTTCACCTGTCAAGACGGGCGGTATAGAATCCGCGCACCGTGCGGAATGAAAGGAGCGTTCATGAGCCATAGGCTCCGCATCACGATGCCGGCGGCCCTGCTCGCGCTGCTCTCGATCGCGACCCTGGTCGGCGCCGAGCCCACCGGTACGGTCACGTGGGGCGTCCACGTCACCCTGGCCACGCGCTGGCTGGATACCGCGGAGACCGACGCCGAGATCACGCCCTTCATGGTCATGTATGCGTTGCACGACGCCCTCGTGAAGCCGATGCCGGGCGGGCTCAACACGCCGTCGCTTGCCGAATCGTGGAGCATGTCGAAGGACGGCCGGATCTGGGACTTCGTCCTGCGCAAGGGCCCACGGTTCCACAACGGCGAGCCGGTTACCGCCGAGGACGTGAAGTTCTCGTTCGATCGCTACCGCGGCGCGGCGGCGCCGCTCTTCAAGGCTCGGGTCCGCGAGGTTCAAGTCGTCGATCAGGGCCGCGTGCGCTTCCACTTGACGGAGCCCTGGCCCGACTTCATGACGTTCTACGGAACGAGCGCTTCCGGTGCCGCGTGGGTCGTGCCAAAGAAATACATCGAAAAGGTCGGCGAGGACGGGTTTCGCCGCGCGCCGATCGGCGCCGGCCCGTACAAGTTCGTGAGCTTCCAGCCCGGCGTCGAGCTCGTGCTCGAGGCCTTCGACGGCTACTGGCGCAAGACGCCGAGCGTCAAGCGCCTGGTCATGCGGAGCTTGCCCGAGGAGTCCACTCGCGCGGCCGCGCTCAAGCGCGGTGAAGTGGACGGCGCCTACTTCTTCAATGGCCCGATCGCCGAGGACATCCGTCGCACTCCAGGGCTCACGCTCACGGGCATCCGCACCAACGGGCTGTTCTTCCTGAATTTTCCGGAGCAGTGGACGCAGGGCTCGCCGTGGGCCGACGTCAGGGTGCGGCGGGCGGCCAGCCTCGCGATCGACCGCGAAACGATCAACGCGGCCGAGTCGCTGGGATTTTCCGCGCCGACCGGTGGCGTCGTGCCGAGGCACCAGGAATTCGCGCTGGCCATTCCGCCCGATCCCTACGATCCCAAGCAAGCCAAAGCACTGCTCGCCCAGGCCGGTTACCCGAACGGCTTCGACGCCGGCGAGTTCACACCGTACCCACCCTACAACGGCATGGGCGAAGCGATCGCGAACTACTTCACGGCGGTGGGCATCAAGGTCCGCGTGCGCATCATGGAGCGCGCGGCGTTTCTTTCCGCCTGGCGCGACAAGAAGCTCAAGAACGTCTTCGTCGGCGCCACCGGGGCAGCCGGCAACGCCTCGACGCGCATCGAGCCGTACGTCACCGGCAAAGGCGTCAATGCGTACGGGACGTTTCCCGAGATCGAGAGCTTGTTCCAGAAGCAGATCCAGGAGATGGACCGGAAGAAGCGCGAAGACATGCTGTTTCAGATCCAGCGCATCATCGCGGATCGCATGATGTTCGTCCCCATCTGGGAGAACGGGTTCATCCGAGCATATGGGCCTCGCCTCGAGGAGCCCGCGCTCACGCTGATCCCGGCGTTTCCCTATTCTGGGCCACCCGAAGACGTCCGCCTGAGAAAGTACGCGGACACCAGGCCTTGACTACCGGCAAACGGGCGCTATAAGGGTCCATGCCTTACGCGTCCATGCCCGTCCGGACTGCGCGCGGACTTGGGGTCGCCGCTTTGACCGGCCTGCTATTGGTGGGCTGCGGAAAGCAGTACTGGAACAAGGCGGACGCCGGCGCCGCCGACTTCCAGCGCGAGAGCATGGAATGCGCCCGAGAGAACGCGGTGCTGATGGGCGCCAACAAGGACTACGGGATCGTCATCGCCGACCTCTACAAGAACTGCATGAAGATGCGAGGCTGGAACCGGGCACAACAGTTCGAGCCGCCGCCGCCCGGTTGGTTCCGCGGAATCGAGGACGACGGGCCGATGCGCCTGCAGCCGGCGCCATCGGCCGCCCCGACGGCCGCGCCGCAACCGGTGCCGGCGCAGCCGGTCCCTCAGCCCGTGCCTCAGCCGGCCCCGCCCCAGCCCGGGCCATCCCAACCGACACCGCAACCGACGAGATGAGCGGTCGCGCGCGGTAACTGCTCAGGCGGCCGGTCGGCCGCGCTCGCTCCGCTCGTAGACGATGCGGCCACCGACGATCGTCATCTCGGCGGTGATCTCGCGGATTCGGGTCTCTGCACACGTCATGGGATCGTCCGACAGCACGACGAGATCGGCGAGCTTGCCTGGCTCGCTCGACCCCTTCTGATCCTCCTCGGAGGTCAGATAGGCCCCCTCCGAAGTCCCCGCTCGTCGTCCCGCGGCCCGCGCGGAGCCGCG
>JACXTT010001792.1_pt1 | contig 35252 bp, 20 predicted proteins | sample 9270951 | NCBI WGS metagenome assembly JACXTT01 (sample SAMN15532306, study PRJNA645909) | rock metagenome | isolation source: weathered quartz diorite | place: Puerto Rico | collected 2017-06-21 | reverse complement strand
CGGCTTGCTCGCGGCCGGCGCGAGCCCGCCGGCCGTGGTGGCCGGATGCTCCGCCGCGGCCGCCTGCACGTGCTCGGCGGTCACGGCCTCCGAGCCCGCCTCCTTGGCGCGGCGCATCGCGTCGGTGGCCAGGGTGTTGATCGCGCGCGGCACGCCGCGGCTGTGGTCGTGGATCTCGCTACACGTCTTCCGCGGGAACAGCTTCGGGCCGTCTCCCCCCACCGCGCGGACGCGGTGGTGGAGGTAATGGCGCGTCTCCTTGTGCGTCAGCGGCCGCAGCTGGCAGTGGACCGAGATGCGCTGCCGGAGCGGAGCGAGGGCGGGTGCCGCGAGCTTCGCCTCGAGCGCCGGAAGCCCCACCAGGACGACCTCGAACCGTCGCTGCGCTTGAGTCTCCGAGTTGACGAGCGAACGCAGCTCCTCGAGCAGCTCCGTGTCGAGTTGGTGAGCGTCCTCGATCACGATCACCGGGACCTGCTTGCGGCCCGCCACCTCGGTGAACGTGCGCTCGAGGCACGCGAGCAGCTGCGGCTTGCTCGCGCCCGCCGGGGGATCCGCTCCGAATCGGCGGGCGATCTCCTCGACCAGCTCGGAGCGCGTCAGAGCCGGGTTCGAGAGAAACGCAACGCTGGCCCGCGCTTCCCATCGCGCCGCGGCCTCGAGGACGAGAGCGGTCTTGCCGGTTCCGGCCTCGCCGGTCACCAGCAGGAAGGGTTCACGCGTGCCAAGGCCCTCGTTCATCCGAGCGAGGAAATCACGCCACGCTTCGGTCATGAACAGGGAACGATCCGAATGAGTCGCCGCGAACGGATGATCTGCTTGCACGGTGCCTGCGCGAGTCCCGGGTAGAGTCATCGCCCTCGGCATACGGGCGGCGGGTCCAGGGTCGTTATCGGCGGGAGTCGGGCGGAAGATTCGCGGATTTGTGGGGAAACAACCCGGGTACCGCGCCCGCGCGTCCGTGCCGGCCTCGCGGGACTGTCGGGTTCGACAGTCGACTCCACGCTCGTGAAGTCCTTGTGGCTCTTCGATTGCCCGGACCGGCTCCGCGTGACGCTGCGTCACCTGACCCACGCGTTCCGGATCCGCATGGCACGTCGCGATCTGCCGAGTCGGGCCCGCCGCCTTCCGGCCGGCCGCTACGGGCGGCACTCGACTTGCGATTTCGCCCCGCCGAGTCCACCCGAGTGGCCGAGACGCACGAGCGAGCCACGGCGACGCAAGCGAGGAGGAGACCATGACGATCCAACGCGTGTCGATTCCGATCCTGGCGACCACATTGCTCTTGGTGATGCGACCGGCGGCGCCGTCGGCGCAGATCATCACGTCGGATACCTTCCACCCCAACGCCGCGGCGGATTCGAATGGGCCGCCCGCGCCGCTGCCGGCGCTGCCGCCCGAGCCGCCGCTGCTGCTTCGCGAGCGTGACCTGAGCGGCCCGCGGATCGGCTTCACCGTGGCCGGCGGCTCGATGGGGCGCGAAATGAAGGACCACGGCGTGGGGCAGATCGTGAGCCAGTTCGGGTGGCACTTCGAGCACCAGGTCGTGCCGCTCGGAGGCGGGCCAGAGCTCATCACCGAGGTCGTGCCGCTCGTCGGCGCCGTCGAGTACGGGAAGGTGATCCCCAGCGTCACGGCCGCGCTCGGCATCCGAACGGAATCCGGGTTCGAGTTCGGCATGGGTCCGAGTCTCACGCTGTCGAATTCGGCCGGGCACAGTGCGATGGGGCTCGTCGTCGCCGCGGGGAAGTCGATCGACTATGGGGGTATCAGCCTGCCGATCGACGTGGCCGTATCGACCAACCCGAACGGCACCCGGACGACGATCACCGCCGGGTACGCCATCCGCAGGTCGTCTCACTAGTGCCTTCCGGTGGTGTCGCGGGCCGCACGGGCGCTTCAGATCAGACGAAGCGGATGACGCGACGCGCTGGAAACGGGCGGAGGGATGCGCTAAACATCCCTCCGTCTTCGTATCCTGGGGAGGCGTTCCATGAAGGCTGGACTCGTTGTCTGCTCCCTGATCGCGCTGTCGCCGATCGCACTCGCGGCAACTCCCTCGAACAAGGCTGCCCCCGTGAAATCGTCCGTCAAGGCCTCGACGCCCGCTGCCTCACAAGATCCCTACCTGTGGCTGGAAGACGTGACGGGAAAGAAGGCCCTGGATTGGGTGGCGAAGCGCGACACGCGCAGCAAGCAGGCGCTGGCGGAGGGCGACGGGTTCAAATCGATGGACGCTCGGTTCCTGAGCATCCTCGATTCGAAGGCCAAGATCCCCTTCGTCACGAAGATCGGAACCCACTACTACAACTTCTGGCGCGACCAGGACCATCAGCGTGGGTTGTGGCGCCGCGCCATGCTGGCCGAGTACCGGAAGAACCAGCCCGCGTGGGAGACGGTGATCGACCTCGACTCGCTGAGCAAGGCGGAGAACGAGAATTGGGTGTGGAACTCGGTGAACCCGCTGCCGCTCGACTACACCCGCTGCCTCGTGTCGTTGTCGCGCGGCGGCGCAGACGCGACCGTCGTGCGCGAGTTCGACCTCGTGACCAAGTCGTTCGTGAAGGACGGGTTCGTGCTGCCCGAGGCGAAGAGCAGCACGGCGTGGCGCAATCACGACGCGCTCTACGTCGGCACCGACTTCGGCCCCGGGTCCATGACCACCTCCGGATACCCGAGGATCGTCAAGGAGTGGAAGCGAGGCACGCCGTTGTCGGCGGCGGCGACGATCTACGAATGCCAGCCGGAGGACGTGACCACGGAGGCGTTCCACGACTTCACGCCGGGATTCGACCGCGATTTCGTGTCGCGATATCCGACGTTCTTCACCAACGAGGTGTTCCTGCTGCGCGACGGCAAGCCCGTCAAGCTCGACAAACCCGATGACGCCGATGCCTCCGTGCATCGCGAGTGGCTGCTGCTCAAGCTGCGAACCGCGTGGACGGTGGCCGGCAAGACCTGGCCCGCCGGCGCGCTGCTCGCAACTCGTCTCGACGACTTCATCGCGGGCAGGCGCGACTTCGATCTGCTGTTCGAGCCCACGGAGCGCAAGTCGCTGGCCGGGTACTCGACCACGCTCCACGCCGTCCTGGTGGACGAGCTGGACAACGTCAAGACGCGTCTCTACGTGCTGAAGCACGAGAGCAGCGGCTGGGTCCGCACGCCGATGCCCGGACTGCCCGAGTTCGGCACCGTCGATGCCAACGCGGTCGACGACCTCAAGTCGGACGACTACTTCCTGACGCTCACCGACTTTCTGACGCCGACCACCCTCTACCTGGGGACGGCGGGAGGTGGGCCTCCGGAGAAGCTCAAGCAATCGCCGTCGTTCTTCGACTCGAAGGGGCTGGCGGTGAGCCAGCACGAGGCCGTATCCAAGGATGGGACGCGCGTGCCCTACTTCCAGGTCGCTCCCGAGCATCTCAAGCTCGACGGTACCGCCCCGACGATGCTCACGGGGTATGGGGGCTTCGAGGTGTCCAACACGCCGTACTACGGCGCGCTGTCCGGAAGCGGCTGGCTCGAGAAGGGCGGCGTGTTCGCGCTGGCGAACATTCGCGGCGGGGGGGAGTTCGGGCCCCATTGGCACCAGGCGGCGCTCAAGGCGAACCGGCCGCGGGCGTACGAAGACTTCATCGCCGTGGCCCAGGACCTGATCGCGCGCAAGGTCACGAGCACCAAGCACCTCGGCTGTATCGGCGGGTCCAACGGCGGACTCCTCGTCGGCAACATGCTGACGATGCGACCCGATCTGTTCGGGGCCATCGTCTGCGAGTCACCGCTGCTCGACATGCGCCGATACAGCAAGCTGCTCGCCGGCGCGTCGTGGATGGGTGAGTACGGCGATCCCAGCAAGCCGAAGGAGTGGGCGTTCATCCGCACGTTCTCTCCCTACCACAACGTCAAGCCGGGGGTTGCGTACCCGCCGACGCTGTTCACCAGCTCGACCCGCGACGATCGCGTGCACCCCGGACACGCCCGCAAGATGGTGGCGAAGATGGAGGCGCAGGGGCACGACGTGCTGTACTACGAGAATGTCGAGGGCGGGCACGCGGGCGCCGCGGACAACAAGCAGGCGGCGTTCATGAGCGCGCTCGCCTACACGTTCCTCTGGCAGCACCTGAGGTAGCGTCGCGATCGCTCGCTCGGGCGGTCGTCCGGGCTCACGGAGATTGCGTCGAGACCCTGGCCCCCAGGACGAGGACGGCGTCGCCGAACTCGTGGCTCTGGTAGCCGTTCGCCTCGGCGAACGCCAGTGCGCGCTCGAGCAGGTCGCGCGAGGCGAAGGATTCGAGCAGCGCGAAGTGGCTCGTGCCCGTCTCGTGGACCCCCGTCAGGACCCCGTCGACGACGTGGTGGGGCGTGCCCGGGCCGAGGACCAGGTCGGTCGCGCCGCGTCCCGCGACCAGTCGCCCGCCGCCGTTCGCGGCGGCGCCCTCGAGCGCGCGAACCGTGGTGGTGCCCACGGCGACGACGCGCCCGCCTCGTTCTCGAGCGCGCTCGATGGCGTCCACCGTCTGCTCCGGGACTTCGTAGCGCTCGACGAACGGTAGGCGCGCGTCGAGCGCCTCGTCTCCGGTCGACGTGAGTCCCGCCGCCTGCGTCACCCGCGCGACGCCGACTCCGGTGTGCCGCAGGTCGAGCAGGAGTTCCCAAGTGAGAGCGAAGCCGGCCGACGGAGCCTCGGCGGCCCACGGCCGCGTTGCGTAGGCCGTCTGGACGCTCCATAGCGGAAGCGGCTCGTGGGTGTGCTCGTATTGCACCGGCCGCCCGGCGTGGTAGAGGGCGCGCCACAGGGCGTCGTGTGGAAGGTCGAACACCAGCGACACGAGCCGCGACGACGCGCCTTCGACGCCGGCGACCGAGGCTCGCAGCCCGTCGAAGTCCAGCACGTCGCCGACGTGGAGCGGTGGGGGCGGCGGCCGGTCTTCGGTGGGGACCCGCCAGTCCCCGCGGCCGAACAGCAGGGCGCGCCAGGAGCCGTCGCTTTGTTCACCGAACAGTCGCGCCTCGAGCTGGGTTCCGCTCGAAGTGACGCCGCTCAGCGACGCAGGGAGCGTCGCGGCGTCGTTGACGACGACGAGATCAGGTGCGGCGAGTAGGCCGCGTAGCTCGCCGATCGCGCGGTCGGAATACTCGCCCCGCCGGGGGTCGATGTGGAGCAGCCGCGTCGAATTCGGATCGTCGCGCGGCCGAGACGCCGGAATCACCGGACGGCCGCGTAGGCGCTCGCCTCGAGGCGCGCACCGTTCGGGATCGTGTCGTCGGCGATCATCTCGGCCACGCGGCGCGCCACGTCCTCGGGTCGCTCGAGCGTGTCGGGGTCGGCGTCCGGGATGGCGGCGGCGTGCATCGCCGTGTCCATCTCGCCCGGATCCACGCCGAAGAACCGAACGCCGGTATCCTCCAGCTCCGTCGCCCAGATGCGCTCGAGATGATCGAACGCCGCTTTGGAGGCGCCGTAGGCGCCCCATCGCGGGTAGGCGTTGACGCCCGCGTCCGAGCTGACGTGCACGACCAGGCCGTGACCGCGAAGCAGCATCGGTCCGACGAGCGCCTTCGTGAGCCGGAACGGGCCCACGACGTTGACCGCGAGCACCCGCTCGAGGTCCTCGCACGCGGTGTCCGCGAGCAAACGGAGCGGCGATGGGCCCAGCTCGCTGGCGTTGTGGACGACGATTTCGACGTCACCGACGAGGGACGCGGCGATGCCGGCGATCGCGTAGACCTCGTCTTTGTCGCCGACGTCGGCCACGATGGCGTGCGCGTCGCCGCTGGCGGATCGAATCGCGGCGACCACCGCGTTCAAGTCCGACTCACCCCTCGCGACCAGCGCCAGCTTCGCGCCGCGCGCGGCCAGCTCCTTGGCGAGCGCCGCTCCCAGCCCGCGGCTCGCACCCGTGATCAAGACTCTCGTGCCGTGAATGTTCATCTCGCACCTCCGCGTCGAGACCGCGACCCGATCGCCAGCTTGGATGCGGAGGTCCAGGAGGAGGTTGACTTTTTAAAGATGTTGCTTTATAAATTGATGCATGAGCGGTACCCGCAAGGCGCCGGCCGACCCGCGCACGCGGCGCCGGATCCTCGAGTTGTTGAAGTGGGACGGCCCGCAGGATGCGCGTGCGCTCGCCGCGCGCCTCGGCGTGTCGGCGATGGCCGTGCGTCAGCACCTCTATGCGCTCGCCGACGAGAAGCTGGTAGCGAGCGAGGAGGAGTCCCGCCCGATCGGCCGACCGGCGAAGCTGTGGCGATTGACTCCAGCCGCCAACGAAATGTTTCCAAACGCGCACGCGGAGCTGACCCTCAGCCTCATCCAATCCGTCCGGGGTGCGTTCGGCGAGCCGGGAATCGACCGACTCATCGCCGTCAGGACCCGGGAGCAGGTCGCGGCGTATCGGGCCCAGCTCCCGCGCCGCGCCTCGCTGCGAAGGCGACTCGAGGCGTTGGCGAAACTGCGCTCGTGCGAGGGCTACATGGCGGAAGTGAAGCGCGACGCGGACGGGGAGCTGCTGTTGATCGAGAACCATTGCCCCATCTGCGTCGCTGCCGCCGCGTGCACGAATTTGTGCGCCGGCGAGCTCTCCGCCTTCCAGCAGGTCCTTGGAGCGGGCGTCCGCGTTCAGCGCATCGACCACATCCTCGCCGGCGCGCGCCGCTGCGCTTACCGCGTTACACCCAGGCCCGGCGCGTGACGGCCGCCTGTCACGTTATCGTCAAGCTTCTTTTGGCACGGGATTCGACTTGACCCTCCTCTTGCATCGCGCATCCAAAACGCGCCATGAGGGCTGCCCTGGACGATCGCCCCGCCGCGGACCCCGAATTGGTGGGTCGCGTCCTCTCCGAGATCGCCGAGATCGCTTCGGAGACGTTGGAGCTGCAGGACGTCTTCGACCGCGTCGCCGCGTGCATCCGTCGTGTCATCCCGTTCGAGCACATGGGCGTCGTACGGATCCTCGAGGGCCACTGGGCCGTCAAGCACGCGACCACGGTCGACATGAGCACTTGCGCGGAGTGCTCGCAGCCCATGCCGCTCTCGTCCTGGTCCCCGCGGCTCCGGCCTCGCCCCGGTCCCATTCACCGGATCGACGACGCGCGCTGGGAGCTGGATCCGACCTTCCCTTGCGACGCGGACATCCTGGAGGCGGGCGTGCGATCCGCGCTCTGGGAGCCTTTCCGCACGGCAGGGTCGTTCGGCGGAGGCGTGTGGCTGAGCTCCTACGAGCCCGACGCGTTCACCGAGGAGCACCAGCGGATCCTGCGGCCGATCGCGGCCATTCTCGGGACGGCGGTCGAGCACTGGCGGATCTGGGACGTCGAGCGCCGGCGTCGGGATCGCCTCGATCGGATCGACGCGCTGCTCGGGACGCTGGCCGAGTCGCTCGACATCCGCGAGGTGTTCGGTCGAATCTCGGAGGCGATGCAGCCCATCTTGCAACACGACCTGCTGGCGCTGAGCGAGCTGGACGTTCGCACTCGATCGATCGTGGTGACCGCGGTCGCGGGCAACGCGGACATCCCGCCGCCGACCGAGCGGGTCGTCCTGTCCGACGAGGAATTCGAACGGCGTCTCCGCGACTTCGAGTTCGTCCACGACATCCCCTCCGAGTTGCCGAAGCGGACCGAACGCGACCGTCTCATCGTGTCCACCGGTATGCGTTCCTGGCTGCGCGTTCCCGTGCGGCTGGCGGGCGAGGTCCGGGGCAGTCTAAGCTTCTTCCATCGCGAGCCCTCGCGTTATGACCGCGGGGACGCGGAAGTCGCGTGCCGCCTGGCCGATCGCGTCGCGCTCATGCTCTCCCATCAGTTGCTCGCCGAGGAGGCTCGGATCGCGGCCGAGGAACGGGATCGCGCCGAGCGGCTCGCGGCGACGGTCGAGACGCTGACGCACGAGCTGCAGTCGCGTGAGCGCGGTCGGGTCGTCGGAGTCTCGCGCTCCTGGCGGGAAACGCTGCTTCACGTCGGCCGGGTGGCCTCCTCGGATACGACGGTGCTCATCACCGGGGAATCCGGGACCGGCAAGGAAGTCATCTCCCGTCTCGTGCACGAGGGCTCGTCGCGCGCGGGGAAGCCGTTCGTAGCGATCAACTGCGCCGCGTTGCCGGAACAGCTGCTCGAATCGGAGCTGTTCGGCCACGAGAAGGGTGCGTTCACCGGCGCCATCGTGACGAAGATCGGTCGCATCGAGCAAGCAGCGGGGGGGACGCTGTTCCTCGACGAGATCGCCGAGATGAGTCCGCTCGTCCAGGCGAAGTTCCTGCGCGTGCTGCAGGAGCGCGAGTTCCAGCGGCTCGGCGGCACGCGCACCCTGCGGGCCGACGTGCGGGTGATTGCCGCGACGAACCGCGACCTGGCGGCCGCGATCGCGCGGCAAACGTTCCGCGAGGATCTGTACTACCGCCTCAATGTGTTCGAGATTCGGATCCCCAGCCTGCGCGAGCGGCCCGAGGACATCCTCGTGCTCGCCGAGGCGTTTCTCGAGGATCTGGGTAGAACCATGGGCCGACCCGCGGCGGGGATCTCGCGCGACGCGCGCGAGTGGCTGCTCGCCCATTCGTGGCCGGGCAACGTTCGCGAGCTGCGCAACGCCATCGAGCGCGCCATCTTGTTGTGCGACGGGGGCCTGATCACGCGCGAGCATCTGCCGGCCGCGCTGCCTCGGTACGACGAGGATCGTGCTCCACGAGTCAACGGCTCGCTCGACGGCCATGGCACGGCGGCGCCCGAGGCTTTGGAGCTCGAGACCGTCGAGCGGTCGCTCGTCGAGAAGGCCTTGAAGCGGGCGAAGGGGAACAAGTCCCAGGCCGCCCGATTGCTGGGACTGACGCGCGCTCAGCTCTACTGGCGCCTCGAGAAATACGGCGTCCATGTCCCCGGCTCGGCCACCGAGGCGGGTACGGACACGACCAACGGGTCGAACCCGATCCGACGACAGGCGTAGCCACACCGACAACCTGTCGATCCGGCCGCAACAACTCCGCTCCACCCGCACTTCCTTCCTCTGCGCCGCCGCGTGACGCAAACCACCGCGCACGTGGCGGATCGCTCACGCCGCGCCGCTCCAGCGCCCCCTTGGCACGTTCGTTGACTGAGGGATGGCGATGGAAGAAGGCGAGGGCGGGCGCCCGATCCACGATGTCGCCACCCGCTCGGGCCGCTTCGCACTGACCCGCCGGTCGCGCGGGGTTCGTGAGGAGGAGTGTCATGAAGTTCAGTAGCATCGCTGCCATCGCCGCAACATTCGTTTCGCTCGCCGCCGCCGTTCCGGGCTCCGTGTTCGCCGGAGAGAACCCCGGATCCCGCACCGAGATCTCGGTCATGGGTGGGATCCAGGCGCTCAACAAGAACGACACCGCGCTGCCCGACCAATTCCTGAACGTCCCCGCGGTCGCATCCGTGGCGTATCACTTGACCCCGATCCTCGCGGTGGAGGGAGACTTCACGTGGTTGATCCCCGTGAGCCAGAAGGTGGACGTCGGGCTGGCCTCGAACCAGAGTCGGAAGACGCCGGATCTCCTCGCGTATCAGGCAAACCTGCGGGCGAGCTGGCCGACGTCGGGCACGAACTGGACGCCGTACGTGGCGGCCGGCGCAGGGGCCGTTACGTTCCTGTCCAACACCAACACGGATCGCGTTCCGTCGCTCGATGCGTCGCAGACCGCGTTCGCGATCAACTTCGGGACCGGCGCGACCTATGGGTTCAACTCGCGCTGGGGGCTGCGCGCGGACTTCCGTGAGTTCGCGGCGTTTCCGTCCAAGGACGCCACCGGGCTCTCCACGGGCAACAAGGCCGACGCGATCTGGATGGAGCGGGGGACGGTCGGCGCCGTCTACCGCTTCTAAGCAAGACCAGAACGCCGGGTCCCGCGGGGCCCGGCGTTTTTTTGTTCTCGCAGCAAGGACATGCCCGTCCGCGCGAGCCGGCACCGATCACCGCAGACCTAGCGACACCTGTCGATGGGTCTACACCCACTCGACGCACCGGCTGCGCACCGCGCATCGCTCATCCCGCGATAAGTCCTGCGAGCGCACTGCGTCGACTGCGAGCGAGGTCCGAGCAGCGACCGGCACGCCTCTTGAGAAGGAACTGAGCCGAGAGGAGAGGACCATGAGCCAGTTGAGTGTGGAGCGCATCATCGGAGTGCTGGTGACGGACGAGGCGTTCAGGACCCAATTCGCCGCGGATCCGCGAGCCGCGCTCCAGCAGGTCGCGGATGGCGGCCTCGAGCTGACCCCGTGCGAGCGCCACGCGCTCATTCAGATCAGCCCCAGCGAGCTGACACGCTTCGCCGCGGCCATCGACGCGCGACTCCAGAAGAGTGACCTCAAGGGCGGTGTGCGGTGAGCGCGCCGACGACGGGCCGGGCCGCAGTGCTTGCTCTTGCCTTGACGCTCGTACCGCAGGTGTTCGCGGCGCCCGCGGACCACCCCCTGACACTCGATCAGGCGATCGCCATGGCGGTTCGCAGAAACGAAGGGCTGCTCATCGAGCGCGAGTCGGTGGCCGCCGCGAAGGCGGCGGTGACGGCGGCGAAGGGAGCCTACGATCCGCTGTTCCAGCTCGATGGGGGATGGGGGCGGTCTACCGAGCCCGTGAATTCGGCGTTCTCCGGCGCGCCGCTGGGCAAGTTCGCGCCGAAGAACGAGACGACCGACGGCAGCGCGTCGATCGAGCAGCTCCTGCCCACCGGAGGCGCCGTTTCGTTGCGGGCGAGAGGCGCCCGCCAAACGACCGACGGCAGCCTCGTGCCGTTGTCTCCCGCCTTCGACACGCAGGTCGGCGTGGAGCTACGGCAGCCGCTGCTGCGCGACCGAGCGACCGATACGGCGCGGTTGTCGGTGCGCGTCGCATCGGCGGACCGCGACGCGGCGACGGCCACGCTACGTCGAACGCTCGTCGAGACGGTCGCCGCGGTCGAGCAAGCGTACTGGGGCCTGGCGGCCGCGCGCCTCGGGATCAACGTCCGCGAGGAGGCGGTCCGGCTCGCGCAGCAGCAGCTCGACGAGACCCAGGCGCGCGCGGAGAGCGGCGCGGTGCCGAAGACCGAGCTCGCCCAGCCGCGGGCGGAGCTGGAGCGGCGGCGTGGTGAGCTGCTGGCGGCGCTCGAGGCGATGGCCCGCGCGGAGAACGCGCTCAAGCTGCTGATCCTGGAGGGCGCCAGCGACTCGCTGTGGTCGCGCTCGCTCTCGCCAGTCGAGGACGCGGCGGAGCAAGTCGTCACCGTGGACGTCGCGGCGGAAATGCAGCGCGCCTTGGCGGCGCGGCCCGAGCTGGCGGAGGCCGAGGCCGCGCTGAGACGCCGGCGCGCCGAGACGGCGTTCGCCCGCGACCGCGTCTGGCCGAGCCTCGATGCGGTGATCTCGTACGACCGATTCGGCCTTGCGGGCTCGCCGAATCCCGGAGCGGTGGGCGGCGGAGCGCTGCCCGGAGTGCCGGGCGATCTCGGAGCGTCGTTCCACTCGCTCGGCGAAGGCGATTTCAACGCGACCCGCGTCGGGTTCGTTCTCGGTTTGCCGATCGTCAACCGGACGGCCCGCGGCAACGCGGCCGTGGCGCGGCACGTGCAGCTTCAAGCCCAGGCGGACCTGGAGCGCGTCAGGAAGTCGATCCGCGCAGAGGTCTTAGACGCCGCGGCGGCGCTGGAGACGGCGGGCCAGAGGATCGAAGCCGCTCGATCCGGCCGCGAGGCGGCCGAGGTGCAGCTCGCGGCCGAACGCGACCGGTACACCACCGGGCTGTCCACGAACTTCCTGGTGCTCACGCGCCAGAACGACTTGTCACGCGCACGGCTCGACGAGATCTCGGCGCTCACCGACTACCGGTTGGCGCGCACCGAGATGGCGAGGGCAACCGCATCGCTGCTCGAGGAGCGGGGAATCGACGTGGTCGGCAAGGGAGATAAAGGGGGCTTCAGATGAGAAAGAGAATGCTGCTGATGCTGGCCGCGATCACCGCCTTCATCCTGGCGATCGGGTTCGTGAAATTCCTTCAGATCCGCACCGCGATTGCACAGGGGATGTCGTGGCGGCCGCCGCCCGAAGCGGTGACGACGATCATCGCGCACGGTGAGACCTGGCCGGGAGTGCTGAACGGCATCGGCACCGTGGCGGCGGTTCAGGGGGTCACGGTGAGTGCGGATCTGCCCGGGATCGTCCAATCGATCGAGTTCACCTCCGGCAGGAAGGTCGCCGCGGGAGACGTGCTCGTACGGCTCGACACGAGCCAGGAGCGCGCACAGCTCGCCGCGGCGGAGGCGCAGCTCGACCTCGCGCGCCTCAATCTCGAGCGCTCACGCAAGCTGCTGCAGAAGGAAGTGGTCGCGCAGGCCGAGTACGATCAGCTCGCGGCCGAGGCCAAGCAGGCCGAGGCGCGCGTCGGCGAGATTCGCGCCACCATCGAGCGCAAGCAGATCCGCGCGCCGTTCGCGGGCGTCCTCGGGCTGCGGCGGGTGGATCTGGGGCAGTACCTGAACGGTGGAGATCCCGTCGTGCCGCTGCAGTCGATGGACCCGATCTACGTGAACTTCTCGCTGCCGCAGCAAGAGGTCGCCGCGCTGAGACTCGGGGCCGAGGTTCACGTGGCGGCCGACAGCATCCGCATCACCGACACCGTGGGCCGGATCACCGCGATCAATTCGGTCGTCGACGAAGCGACGCGCAACGTACAGGTGCAGGCGACGTTCGAGAATTCGCACACCATGCTGCGACCCGGCATGTTCGTCGACGTCCGAGTCGACCTGGGGACCAGCACTCCCGTCATTGCGCTGCCGGCGTCGGCGATCAGCTACGCGCCGTACGGCAACTCGGTGTTCATCGTCGACAACGTGAAGGGTCCGGACGGGAAGGCGTACCGTGGGGTGCGGCAGCAATTCGTGAAGCTCGGAAGCGGTCGCGGCGATCAGGTCGCGGTGCTGTCGGGCGTCAAGCCCGGCGAAGAAGTCGTGACGTCCGGGGTGTTCAAGCTGCGGAACGGCGCGGCGGTCTTCGTCAACAACGCCAGCCGGCCCGGCAACAACCCCGCGCCGCGACCGGAGGACAGCTGATGAAATTCACCGATCTGTTCATCCGCCGGCCGGTTCTGGCCGTGGTCGTCAGCCTCGTCATCCTGCTCGCGGGCCTTCAGTCCGTGCGTTCGCTGAGCGTGCGACAGTTCCCGCGCAGCGACATCGCCGTCGTCTCCGTCACAACCGTCTACGTGGGCGCGAACGCGGACCTGGTGCGCGGCTTCATCACCACGCCGCTCGAGCGCGTCATCGCCAGCGCGGACGGCATCGACTACATCGAGTCCTCCAGCGCTCAGGGCATGAGCACGATCACCGTGCATCTCAAGCTCAACTACGACACGAACGCCGCGCTGACGCAGATCCAGGCCAAGGTGGCGCAGGTGCGCAACGACCTACCCCCCGAGGCGGAGGCGCCAATCATCGACCTGCAGACGGCGGACAACCAGTTCGCGTCGATGTATCTGGGGTTCAGCTCCAAGGATCTGGATCAGAACCAGATCACCGACTATCTGACGCGCGTCGTCCAGCCCAAGCTGAGCGCCATCGCCGGCGTGCAGCGCGCCGAGATTCTGGGCGGGCGCACGTTCGCGATGCGCATTTGGCTCAAGCCCGAGCGGATGGCGGCGATCGGCATCTCCGCGTCGCAGGTACGAAACGCGCTGGCGCAGAACAACTATCTCTCGGCGCTGGGCAGCACCAAGGGTTCGATGGTGTCCGTCAACCTGGTCGCGAACACGAATCTCCAGACGCCCGACGAGTTCCGCAAGCTCGTCGTCAAGGAAGACAAGGGAACCGTCGTGCGACTCGGTGACATCGCCGACGTTCAGCTCGGCGCCGAAAACTACGAGCAGGACGTCCGATTCAACGGCCAGACCGCCACGTTCATGGGCATCTGGGTGCTGCCCACCGCCAATGCGCTCGAGGTGATCGGCAGGGTGCGCGCGGCGATGACCGGCATCCAGGCGCAGCTCCCGGTCGGGATGAGCGCGGGCATCCCGTATGACTCGACGAGATACATCGAAGACGCCATTCACGAGGTGTTGAAGACGCTCACGGAGACGCTGCTCATCGTCATCCTGATCATCTTCCTGTTCCTCGGCTCGGCGCGGGCACTGATCATTCCCGTCGTGGCGATCCCGATCTCACTCATCGGCGCGGTGTTCCTGATGCAGCTCGCCGGATTCACGATCAACCTGTTGACGCTGCTCGCCATCGTGTTGTCGGTCGGGCTCGTGGTCGACGACGCGATCGTCATGGTGGAGAACGTCGAGCGGCACCTGGCCGCCGGCGTGCGCCCGTTCCAAGCCGCCATCGAGGCGGCACGCGAGCTCGTCGGCCCGATCATCGCCATGACGATCACGCTGGCGGCGGTCTACACCCCGGTTGCGATCCAGGGTGGTCTGACGGGGTCGCTGTTCCGCGAATTCGCGTTCACGCTGGCGGGCGCGGTCATCGTCTCGGGCGTCGTGGCGCTCACGTTGTCGCCGATGATGGGGTCGAAGCTGCTGCGTGCCGGCGACAACGAACGCGGTTTCTCGGGTTGGATCAACCGCCGCTTCGACCGCGTGCGCAACGCTTACATGCGCACGCTGGCCGGGACGCTGCAGTATCGGTCCGTCGTGTTCGTGCTGTGGGCCGTGGTGCTCGCGCTGATCGTGCCGTTCTACATGTTCTCTCAGCGCGAGCTGGCGCCGGCGGAGGACCAGGGCGTGATCTTCGGGGTGATCCAGGCGGCGCCGAACTCCACGCTCGACCAGACGAAGCTGTTCACGGCGGCGGTCAACGACGTCTATCGGACCCTGCCCGAACAACAGAACACGTTCCAGCTGACGTCACCGACCGGCGGGTTCGGCGGCGCGGTCATGAAGCCGTGGAGCGAGCGCAAGCGCAGCACCCAGCAGCTCCAGCTCGCCGCGGCCGCAGGGTTCGCGAAGATCCCCGGCATACGCGTCATCTCGCTCGTCCCACCCTCGCTGCCGGGAGGCGGGAACTTCCCCGTCGACTTCGTCATCGCGTCGACCGCCGAGCCCGAGCAGCTCGTCGCGATCGCGAACCAGCTCGTGCAGAAGGCGTTCGCGAGCGGAATGTTCATGTTCGCCGACGCGGACGTGAAGTTCGATCAACCCCAGACCGAAGTGGTGTTCAATCGCGACAAGGTGCGGTCGCAGGGCGTCGACCTGAGCGAGACCGGGCGAGATCTGTCCACGCTGCTCGGCGGGAACTACGTCAATCGCTTCAGCATCCAGGGTCGCAGCTACAAGGTGATCCCGCAGGTGAAGCGAAGCGAGCGGCTCACTCCGGATCAGCTCGAGGACATCTACGTCACGGGCCAGGACGGCAAACTCGTGGCGCTGTCGACGTTCGCGACGCTGCGGACGACGACCGAGCCGCGTGAGCTCAAGCGATTCCAGCAGCTGAACGCGGTGCGCATCCAAGGCGTCATCCCGCCGCAGGTGTCGCTCGATCGCGCGCTGAGCTTCCTCGAGGACGAGGCCAAGAAGACGCTGCCGCCGGGGTTCACCGTCGACTACGCGGGTGAATCGCGTCAGCTCCGCACCGAGGGCAGCCGGTTCCTCGCGGTGTTCCTCTTGTCGGCGATCCTGATCTTCCTGGTGCTCGCGGCCCAGTTCGAGAGCTTCCGCGATCCGTTCGTCGTCCTGGCGGGATCCGCGCCGCTCGCCATCTGCGGCGCGCTGCTGTTCTCGTTCCTGGGCCTCACGACGCTGAACATCTACAGCCAGGTGGGGTTGATCACGCTCGTCGGGCTCGTGGCCAAGAACGGCATCCTCATCGTCCAGTTCGCGAATCAGCTCCAGGAGGCCGGCATGGACAAGCTCCGGGCGGTGATCGACGCGGCGGGAACGCGGCTGCGTCCTATCCTGATGACCACCGCCGCGACCGTGTTCGGACACCTGCCGCTGGTGTTCGCCACGGGCCCCGGAGCAGGCGCGCGCAACAGCATCGGCATCATGCTCGTGAGCGGGATGATCATCGGCACGACGTTCACGCTGCTCGTGGTGCCGTCGATCTACATGCTCGTGGCTCGCGAGCACAAGGCAGTCGCGGCCGGGGCGACGGAGCCCGAGCCCGTCCTGGCGGACGTGGCTGGGGCCACGGCGTAGCGCAACCGATGGCGACGCAGATTCAATGGGGGCGCGGCACCCTCGGTGCCCGCCCCCGTCTTTATCGCATTCTCGAGGGTCCTGGTCCCTTCAGGGCACCAGCACGAACCTCACCGACTCCTGGTGTGAGCCGCTCCGTAGCCTTACGAAGTATACGCCCGCGCGGCATGCCACACCGGTGCTCGCGCGGCCGTCCCAAATGAGGGAGTACTGACCGGCGCCAAAGGTCTGCTCCCTGGCCACGCTCCTGACGAGTCTGCCGGCAATATCGAGCACCTCGACCGACACGCGGCTTGCGGCCGACAGACTGAAGAAGATCGCCGTGCCCGCGTGCCCGGGGTTCGGGGCCGCGAGGATGCGCAGTGTTTTCGCTTCGCGCGGCTCCACGCTCGTTATGTTCGTCTTCCTCGACGGCACGAACAGGAATTCCTTCGGGCGTTGTCGCACCGCAAAGTTGCCCTTGACGAACTGATCCTGGATCGACGGAGCGAAGAGGTCCGAGCTCGGATGGACCTGGTAGACAGCCAGATGGGTTACCGTATCGGTGGGTGGATAGTTCACTCCGTTATGAGACTTCCTGCACGGCACGCAAAGGTACGCCATCGAGTCGACGACCAAGGTGTCCTGCCGCCACTCGTCCTTGAGATAGAAGCGCTTGCGGGGGCCGAAGAACTCGGCGGCCTTGTAGCACAGATAGTGACTCAGGCACGCAGGCGGCCCATTGGGATCGTTCTTGGCGGCGGGAGCCAGTAGGAAATCCAGGCTGTCGACATGGAGGCCAAAGGTTCCGAACTGGTTGGTGATCGTGGCGGACTTTTTGACGGGCACCTTTTCGTGGATATCCCACCATGTGAAATGGAGGCTGGTGTCGCGTGGGAGCGACTGGTTCTTCACGACCCAGTTGACCAATCGGCTCAGCGTGTCGAGCGTCACGGTCTGGCTGATGAATTGATCGGCGATGTCGATACTGATCAAAGTGTCCTTCGGTGTCTCCAGTCGGTAGGTCCAGTAATGGGTGGCATCGGCCGGCAGGCAGATCGGGATCTGAGAGCAGTACGGTGCCGTGACTGGTGATCCAGTTCCCGCAGCGGCGTCGAGGGCAAGCTGCGACATGAAGTTGACGTCCAGGTTGTCGACGACGCCGTCGGCGTTGACGTCGGTACGCTGGTAGCGAACGCCCGTGCAATTGCCGAGAACTTCCCTGTTCACACGCGATACATCCGTAGCGCTCACGCCCTGGCCGTCTATGTCGTAAGCGGAGACCTTGAGGCTTCCCAGCAGCACCCCGTTGGCGTAGACGCGGGCGCACGGCACGCCGAGGGGAGTACCAGGGGTGTCCGGTCCCGTCGAGTTCGCGGCTCCCTGTACCTTAAAGGTGAAGGCCCCGACAGCGTTCGTCGTGCCGGAAACCCGAGCGGGCGCGACGAAGGACTGACCCGTGGCCGCCGTGAGCTGGTTACAGGAAATCATCATGTCGCAGCATTGCGAGAAGTCGACGACGACCGACGCGCCGCCGATGGGGGCGCCGAAGGCGTCGTTGACGACCACGACGTAGTCCGCGCAACGACCGTCGACACAGTTGTCTGGAGCCCCAAAAGCGGAGCCTTCGATCGATATGAAGGGCTGTTTCGCGACCGGCAGGTTAGCGCCGAGAATGCACTTTGTTGGATCGGGTTGCGAGAATGCGGCGGAGGACACGAACACGCCCGCCACGACGAGAACCGCACAGAATCGCATCATGAGGGGTCCCTCCAGCAATCACCGAGTGAGATCCATTGCGGGGGGTGGGCGACGCGACGATTCGCTGCCGGGATGGAACGGCGGCGCTCACAGGTTCTATCCGGTTCGCATAGGCGGCCTCCCCATCGATGCGCTCACAGCCGTGGACCGCCGCTCTTCCATTGGTTGCGGGTGGGCGGCGCAGCCGGCAATGCATCGGCAACAACCCGTGCACGGCGGGCACGGCCGCGGGAGAAAGACGACCCGCCAGCGACGGAGAAAGCGTGTTCTCCGTCTACGGGCGGGTCAAGTCAATTCTCGGCGCCCTTCGGGTCCGCGATTCCCCTAGCTGCGTCAGAGTTGATCGACGGGAGATCAGCCCGAGGCGCGGAACCTGCGTCCCTCTTCGCGGGGCTCCGCGCCGACCATCCGCCACAGCGCGGCGAAGTCGGTTCGTGACACGCGAGACGTCTCGGACAAGGAATAGATCCCGAACGCGAGCGCGCACCCGGTCACGATCGCGGCCATGAGCTCGCCATGTGACTTCGCGTCGGCGTAGAGCCAGCTCAAGACCACCGCGATGAGGTTCACCGTATTGGCGAGGCTGGCGGCGACCCAATCGCTGTTCGGATTGAAACCCGGGGTGCTCGACAACTTGCGCAGGTGGGTGAACCACTGCGGTCGCGACCCTGCGCGCTCCATGACCTCCTCGGCATAACCGGCGATCAGCTTGACCGACTGGCGCGCCCGCAGCACCGCCGTGAACCCGAAGGCAACGGCGACCAGGACCGGCAGCATGAGCGCGGCGTTCCGTCCGCCGATGGCCCAGGAGAGCAGCATCGCGGCCACGAGGCCGGAAGCGACGTAGGAAAGCAACGCGGTCCGTTCCGCGTCGCGTGCACGGCTCATGAGGACCGCATATTCCGCGCGTTCGTCTTCTTCGAATGGAACCATGACTCCTCCGCAGCCTGAAGTCGCATGCATCCGTGCCGACGAGCGGCATCTGCGGAGTTATCGGCGCCCGGTTCCGACCTCCCGACGTCAATGTGCGCGCTTCGGGAAGCCGCGTCGCAAGCGCGCGGAATGAGCCTGAGCCCGTGCCCGGCGAAATTTCAGCCTCGCCGGATGAACGTCCCCGCCTCGAGCTCGGCGTAAGCCTGCCGCAGCTCGTCCTGCGTGTTCATCACGATCGGGCCGTACCATGCAACGGGCTCTTCGATCGGCTTGCCGGAGACGAGCAGGAAGCGGATGCCGGCGTCGCCCGCCTGCACCGTCATCTCGTCTCCGGCGTCGAACAACACGAGCGACCGGTTCCCCGTCTGCTCGCGGGCGACGCTCTCGACGGGTCCTGGCCGGTTGGTCAGCACGCCGAACGGCGCCGAGGCGTCCCGGAGCGTTCCGCTTCCTTCGAACACGTACGCGAAGGCGTTGCGTCGCGTGTCGACCGGCAGCGTCTTGCGGCGGCCCGGTGGGACCCATACGTCCAGGTAGCTGGGGTCGGCGGCGACGCCGTCGACCGGCCCGCGTTTGCCCCAGAAGGTGCCGCACACGACGCGCACCCGAACGCCGTCGTCGTCGGTCACTTCGGGGATGTCGCGCGAGGCGACGTCTTGGTAGCGCGGGCTGGTCATCTTGAGCGAGGAGGGCAGGTTCGCCCATAGCTGGAACCCATGCATCCGCCCCTGCGAGTCTCCCTGCGGCATCTCCTGATGGAGGATCCCGCGCCCCGCCGTCATCCATTGAAGGTCGCCGGTTCCGAGCGTGCCGCTGTTGCCGAGACTGTCGCCGTGGGAAACGGTACCCGTGAGGACGTACGTGATCGTTTCGATTCCGCGATGCGGATGCCACGGAAACCCGGCGAGGTAGTCCGCCGGGCGCTCGTTGCGGAAATCGTCGAACAGCAGGAACGGGTCGGTCTCGCGGGTGTCGCCGAAGCCGAACGCGCGACGCAGCTTCACGCCGGCGCCTTCGATCGTGGGTCGGGCTTGAACGATTCGTTTCACGGCGCGGATGGACATGGCAGCTCCTCGTCATCGGCCAGGCACTTCGCTACAGCGTACATCACGCTGCAACTGCGCCCGGTGATCGTTTCGAGGATCGTCGACGACGCCTGGCGGCGACGGCCGCTCGCCGGAAACGCCAGGGGCGGCGTCCTTGCGGACGCCGCCCCATAGCATGAGGCGGTACCGAGCGAACTTAGGCTTTGCGGACGTTCGCCGCCTGCAGCCCCTTCGGACCGCGCGTCACGTCGAACTCGAGAGCCTCGCCCTCGACGAGCGTCTTGAACCCCTCGCCGGCGATGGCCGAGAAATGGACGAACACGTCCTCGCCTTCCGGCTGGGAGATGAAGCCAAAGCCCTTCGCTTCGTTGAACCACTTCACTTTGCCACTAGCCACTTGAAACTCCTGTTGTATCGGGTCCGAAGACCCGCACTTGCCGCGGAATCACGCTGCGGCTGCGTCCGGTCATTGTGACCGTTGCTTCGACTGATCGCGGGCGGCTCACCAACAAAAAGCCGCCAGAGACGTCTCTGGCGGAATCTGAACGCGGCGACACATCCACAGGCAACCGAAGACGACGGGAGTATCGACACAGACCTCACGGAAAGCATAGTCAAATCGCCGTCAAGTACCCGCCGCTTAGTGTTCGGGCGGATTCCCCAATGAAAGCGCGATTTCTGACGCCGGCATCGGGGAGCTTTGGCCCTCGGCCTCCCCCATGACGACGCGCAGTCGGTGCACCGCGCCGTCATCAACCAGCGGGATGGATCGGGCGTCGACTCGAGCGCCGTCGAGCACCGCCTCTGCAACTCCGCGGTTCCTGCGTCCGGGATTCTCCACGGAGATCTCGTAGCGGCTCTGCCCATGGCGCCACCTCACGACGAATCGGTCCCATGATCCGGGCACGCATGGCGCGATCGCGAAGCTCCGACCCCTGCGCCTGAGTCCGAGGATCGACTCGAGCCCGAGACGGTACATCCAGGCGGCGGATCCGGTGTACCAGGTCCAGCCGCCTCGGCCGATGTGGGCGGGATGCGTGTAGACATCGGCCGCCACGACGTAGGGTTCCACCTTGTAGCGCTCGACGTCGGCGGCCGTACGCGTGTGGTTGATGGGATTCAGCATGTGGAACAGCTCGACTGCCTCATCACCGCTGCCCAGATGCGCGATCGCCAACACCGTCCAGAGCGCGGCATGTGTGTACTGCCCACCGTTCTCACGTACGCCCGGCGGGTAGCCCTTGATGTAGCCAGGGTCGAGTGGCGACTGGTCGAACGGCGGCGCGAGCAGCTGGATCACGCCCGCATCGCGCCGGACGAGCTGCATGCGAACGGCGTCCATGGCGCGCTCGGCGCGGCGCAGGGGCGCTGCGCCCGAGAGCACGGCCCAGCTCTGGGAGATTGCGTCGATCCTGCATTCCTGACCCTGGGCCGAGCCCAGTGGGGTGCCGTCGTCGAAGTAGGCACGGCGATACCAATCGCCGTCCCACGCCTGCTCGAGCATCGTTCCCATCCGCTCGCGTTCGCCCCGCCAGCGGACGGCGCGCTCCGGATCGCCACGCGCCTCCGCGATCGAAGCGAAGTCGTGCAGGATCTTCGAAAAGAACCATCCCAGCCACACGCTCTCGCCGCGGCCCTGGTGCCCCACCCGGTTCATCCCGTCGTTCCAGTCGCCGGTGCCGATCAGCGGCAGACCATGCGCGCCGAAGACCAGGCGGCGCTCGATCGCGCGCACGCAGTGCTCGTAGAGCGTGCCGCTCTGGCCGGCCGACTCCGGCCGACCGTAAGACTCCAGCTCACCGGGCGAAAGCGAGGGCGCTTCCAGGAAGCCCACAGGAGTCTCGAGCACGGCTTGATCGCCGGTGCACTTGAGGTAGTGGGTGACCGCGTAGGGGAGCCACAACAAGTCGTCGGAACACCGGGTGCGCACGCCGCGGCCGGTATGCTCGTGCCACCAGTGCTGCACGTCCCCTTCCGTGAACTGGTGGGCAGCACAGCGCAGCAGGTGCTCGCGGTAGAGGTTCGGCCTCGCGAACCCGAGCGCCATCACGTCCTGCAGCTGATCACGGAAGCCGTACGCGCCGCCCGGCTGGAAGAACCCCGTGCGACCCCACAGCCGTGAGCTCACCGCTTGATACAGCAGCCAGCGATTCATGATGAGGTCGAAGGAATCGTCCGGCGTCTCGATCTGCACAGTGTCGAGCATTGCGTCCCAGCGCTGCTCGACCTGCTGCAGCGCCAGGTGGGCCGCCTCGACGCTGGCAAATCGTTCCGCCAGCGCGAGCGCGTGCTCTTGCGTTTCACCTTGGCCCAAGAGCAGCACGACCTCGCGTGTTTCGCCGGGCTCGAGATCGACGCGCACTTGCAACGCAGCGCACGGGTCGAGGCCCGCACCGAAGCGGTACCCAAGGGACTCACGCGCCAGCGCGGCCGGGCGCCGCAGCGAGCCGTTCCGACCCAGGAATTCGAGTCGGTCGCCGGTCGCCGACGCGGTCCGTATGCTCGTATGCACGAACGCCACACGCCCGCGGAAGTCCGAATTGTACGGGTTGCGCGCGAACACGGCGCCTGTCGCCGGGTCCTGCTCGGTGATCACGAACCGGTGCTCGCCGGCGCGCGGCGGGCACAGCGCCCACTCGTTATAGGCGAATACGCTCAGGCGTCTGCGCCCCCGAGTGGTATTCGTGAGCGAGACCCGTGACAGCTTGAGCGGTTCCTCGGCATGCGCGAACACCTCGAGCATGCAGGTGACGCCCTCGACGTGGTGGGTGAAGCGCGTGACCCCCGCGCCATGGCGCGTGACCCACCGGCCGCCGTCCCGCGATCGCGGCAGCGGTCCCGGCGTGGCGCCCCACACGCGCCCGAGATCCTCGTCACGCAGGTAGACCGCCTCGCCGCTGAACTCGCTCACGGGGTCATTGCCGAACGGTGTGAGGCGGTTCTCGCGGCTGTTCCCGGCCCAGGTCCAGGACGCACCGGTGGCGCCGACCACGGTACCGAAGCGCTCGTTCGCGATCACGTTCACCCAGGGTTGGGGCGTATCCTGATTGCCTTCGAGCACGATGACGTATTCGCGCCCACCGGTGGCAAAGCCTCCCAGCCCGTTCGCGTGGGTGAGTGGCGGGGCCTTGACCTCGAGGGCAGCGCTCGTGTTTGCCACCTCCGGGCCGGGTCGCGCCACCAGCGCGGGCGGCCAGGTCGGCTCGGGGTACGGCAGAGCGAGCTGGTCGGCGAGCTCGCCCTGGTCCCCGCTCAGGACGGCGCGCGCCGCCGCCAGCAGGACCATGCGCTCGGCCTCCGGCATGCCTTCGCCGCGCAGCAGGAACACGCCCCCGGGCCGGTGCTTCCAGGCGGCCCACGGGCCCTTTTCGAGCAGGGCCTGGAGCTGCTCGTGCATCTGTTCCAGGTAGCCCGCCGGATGCTCGTTGAGGATGACGACGTCGGCGCTGAGTCCCTTCAGCCGCCAGTACTCCTGCGCGCGCAACACCTGGCGCACCAACGACCGATCGTCGTCCCGGACCACGCGGACGATCAGGATTGGCAGGTCGCCGGAGACACCATGAGCCCACAAGCCGGATTGTCCGAGCGTGTCGCGCGCGAGGATCGCCGGTGGGGCGCGCAGCGCGGCGTCGGTCCACAGAACGTGCGAGGCGAGTCGCTCATAGAGTTGCGCTTCGTCGGACGAGATGCCGAGGTGGCGCAACCGCATCTGGGTCTGCGTGCTGGCGAGCGCAAACGTCCGCGCGGCCGAGGCGGAATCGTCATATTTCTCTGCCAGCGCAATCGCTGCGGCGCGACTCGTGGCCACGCCGGTTGCAAACGCCAGCCGCACCTGCCCGCCCGGGGCGATGCGTACGCGCCGGCGCAGGCTCAGGACGGGGTCGAGCACTGCTCCCGTGGTACCCGAGAGCGCCCGGCCGTCGACCGCAACGGGGTCTTCGGGGGTGCGCCCGCGGCCGAGGAATCGCGCGCGATCGGTCTCCCACTCGATCGCCCCATGGAAGCCGTCCTCGGCGCTCAGCATGTGCACGGCCCACGGCGTCAGCTCCTCGGGGGATCGCGGGCGGCGGCCGCACAGCAGGGCCGTGCACTCAGGGCGGTACTCCGTCTCGAGGAACATTTTCTGGAATGCGGGGTGCGAGAGATCGTCGGCGTGCGGTGCGAGCACGATCTCGACCAGGCTCGTCACCTCGATCTCACGCAGCAGCTGGGTGTGATTGAGCAGCGCGACCCGGCGCACCTCGACGTCGTCCTCGGGCGAGACGGTGATCTCGAGCCGTGTCTCGATGCCGTCGTCCGTGCGCACGAACAGGGCCTCGTCGGCGTGGAACGCCACCCGGTAGCCTTCCGCCTCGCGGCACACCGGCTGGTGGGCGGCGGACCACAGCAGGCCGCTGCGCACGTCGCGCAGGTAGATGAACTGGCTGCCCGGGTCACAGGTGGGGTCGTCCCGCTGGCGCGTGACCGCGCGTCCACGCCAGCTGCTGGTGCCGCCGCCGGCGTTGGTGACGACGGTGGTGTATTGGCCGTTCGACAAGAAGTGCGCGCTCGCGTAAAGCGTGTGTGGGGAGCGGAAGCGGCGCGGCGAGGCCGCAGGCGCCTGCGTCTCGACTCGTGTGGATTCCGCGGGGCGCGGCTGGATGACGGGCACGAAGCGCGGCACGCGTTCCTGCAGCAGCGGCTCGGTGGCCTGCACGCGAGGATCCGAGTGGAACCGCCGCACCATCGGGGCACCGAGAACGGCATTCGCCAGCGCGACCAGGCTCATGCCTTGATGATGCGCGAAGAACGCGCGAACGACATGGACTCGGGGCTGGTGCGCTGCTGCCTCGCCGTCGGGTATCGCATTCTTACGCGGCGTGTAGTCGAGCGCCTCGTCGAATCCGAACCGGCCCACGGCGCCCTCGCGGGCGAGCCGACGGAAGTTCGCGGCGGCGGCGGTGGGATCGACCAGGGTGGCCAGTGCGGTGGCGTAAGGGGCGATCACCAAGTCCTCGGCCAGCCCGCGCTTCAGCCCCAGACCGGGGACGCCGAAGGCCTTGTACTGGTAATTGCCGTGCGGATCCACCACGGAGTAGGCAGACTCCGAAATGCCCCAGGGCACCCGCTGGCGCTGCCCGTACAGGATCTGAGCGCGTACCGCCGCCCGGCAGGTGTTCTCGAGCAGGGTCTCAGGATGGCTCCGCAGCATCAACAGCGGCATCAGGTACTCGAACATCGAGCCGCTCCATGACACCAATGTCGTAAGGCCCTCGACGCTCACGAGCGCGCGAGACAGCCGGAACCAGTGCTCCTGCGGCACCTCGGCCCGCGCGATGGCGATGAAGCTCGCGAGCCGGGCCTCCGATGCCAGCAAATCATAGTAAGAGGCATCGAGGCGGCCGGGGCCGTCGGCGTCGGCCAGCCGGAAGCCGATCGAGAACACGCCCCGCGTTCGATCGTAGAGGAACTTCCAAGCCATGGCGTCGGCGATGACGTCGCAGCGGCGGGCGAGGTCGCTGAGCCGTCCGCGCAGCGCGTCGGGTCGGACGGCGTGTCCCGGCAACCGTCGGAGCGCCTCGTCGAGCAGCTGACCCCACTCGGCGACGGCATTGGTTTCCGGGCCCGCGGGCGCCGCCGTCGCAACCCCCTCGAGTGCGGCGCGCAGCGCGGCGGCGCGTGTCCCGAGAGCCTCGAGCGGTGCGCTCCCCGGTGCGATTGCGTCGAGCGTCGCGCGCAGCGTGTCCAGGTCACGCTGCGCGAGGCTGCAGCACGAGTGCAGTGGGGTGGCCGCGTGAGTCCGCGACACCAGTGTTGCCAGGGACTCGGCGAGCACCCCGGCGGTATCCAAGGCGCCCGCGCGCCACGGCTGTTCATCGACTTCCCCCTCGGCCAGCTCACGCAACCCGGCGGACAGCGTCATCAACGCCCCCGCCAGATTGCCGCTGTCAACGGTCGAAACGTAGCGTGGAGCCAGCGGGGCGAGGCTCTCCGTGTCGTACCAGTTGAGTAGATGCCCCTCGTGGCGCTCGAGCGCTTCGACGGTGGTGAGCGTGCGGTCGATCCGGTCCACGAACGCGCTGGTGCCGAGGTAGCCCAGATCGTGCGCTGCGAGCGTCGACAGCAGACCCATGCCAATGTTGGTCGGCGAAGTGCGGTGCGCGATACGCAGCTCCGTCGCCTCCTGCACGTTGTCCGGAGGCAGCCAGTGATCCTGTGCGGTGACTGTCCGCTCGAAGAAATACCAGGTTCGACGCGCGATGCGACGCAGCTGTCCAGCCACCTCGGCCCCCAGTGCCAAGCGCCTCGGGACGACTGGCCGAGAGAGCCACCACGCCACAACCGGCGAGGTGAGCCACGCTGCAAGGAACGGCAACGCCACCGGCAGCGCGCTGGCTCGTAGCGGCAGCACCCCGAACAGCACCACGAGAGCGGCCGCCGGACCCGCCCACATCTCCGCCACGAACACACGCGAGCCCTGGCGCGCGAGCAGCCCGGCGGCGCGCGCCGCCGTGGTCGCAGCGGTCTCCCACTCGAGCAACCGGCGCTGGGTGATCACCATCCGGACCAGCGTCAGGACGATCGCGTGCAGCATCTCGTAGGCGTGGTAGGGGAGCAGCATCATCTCGAGCAACACCTGGGCGCCGGCCGTTTCCAGCTCGCCCCACACATCGTGCAAGAACACGCCCAGCGGCTGTTGCGGGCGCGGGCCGCCGGCGAAGTGCACGAGCGGCGGGAGCAGCGGGAAGCCGAGCACTGCGAGTGCGGCCAGCGTCCAGCCGAGCGGCGAGCCCGGCAGCCAGGTCCACGCCGAGGCCAGTAGTGTCACCAGCGCCGGCGCCACCAGGCTGCGGCGCAAGTTGTCGAGGATTTTCCAGCGGCTGATGAGTGGCAGCCGGCTGCGTTCCAGGCCGTGACGCGTCGGCACCACCGGCAGCAGCGAGAGCAGGATCTGCCAGTCGCCGCGCACCCAGCGGTGCTGGCGCCGCGCGTGGGCGAGCACGCTCGAGGGGAATTCGTCCACCAGCTCGATGTCCGACACCAATGCGCAGCGTGCAAACAGGCCTTCGAACAGGTCGTGCGAAAGCATGGCGTTCTCCGCCACGCGACCCTCGAGTGCGGCGGAGAAGGTGTCCACGTCGTAGAGACCCTTGCCGGTGAAGATGCCTTCGCCGAACAGGTCCTGATAAGTATCGGACACCGCGGTGGTGTAGGGATCGACGCCGGTATGACCGGCGTAGACGCGCGCGAACAGCGAGCCGGCAGCGCTGGCCATCGTGACGCTGACCCGCGGCTGAAGGATCCCGTAGCCCTCGACCACCCTTCTGAGTCTCGGGTCGAAGCGCGGTCGGTTGAGCGGATGTTCGATCACCCCGATCAGCTGACGCGCCGCATCGCGCGGCAGGCGCGTGTCGCTATCGAGCGTGATGCAGTAACGGATGCGCCCCAGGATCGCGGGATCACCTAATTGCTCGATGAAGCTCGTGTCGCGCGCACCTCGCAGTAGCCGGTTGAACTCCTCGATCTTGCCGCGCTTGCGCTCCCAGCCCATCCACACGCCCTCGCTCGCGTTCCAGCGGCGTGCGCGGTGGAATAGATAGAACCGGTCGACCGTGTCGGGCGCGTAGCGGGCGTTGAGCGCTACGATTCCCGCGATCGCGGCGGCGAGCACCTCGGTCTCGCCCGCACGGTGCTCGGTATCCGAGTCCGAGAAGTCCGTGAGCAGCGCGAAATGGATGCGCGAGTCCATGTTGGCGAGGGCATGCACCTCGAGGTGATCCACGAGAGCCTTCGCACCCTCGACCGAGGACAACAGGGTCGGCACGATTACCATGGTGCGCGCGTGCTCGGGGACGCCGCCGCGCAGGTCGAGCCGTGGCAGTGGCAACGGCTTGGCGATGCGGTGGACGATGCGCTGCACCAACGCCACGGCGAGCTCGCTGGCAGGAATGAGGGCGAGCGCTGCCGCCCAGATCCGCACCCAGCCCGGGTCCGTCCCGGTTTGGGATGTGGCGACCGCGGCCGCCACCCCGAGGCCGGTGATCAGGGCGATTGACCCGAGATAGATCGGGGTGGCGTATTCGAAGAGCAGGCGCTTGAGGTGCTGTGCGAGCGGGGGGTGGTGTGCCACATCGATTTCGATTTCGCGGCGGCCACCTCCGATCAGGTGGTAGCCGACGTGAGCCGCCCGGGTGCCGGTGCCGAACCGTTCCGATGCCTGGCGCGCGCTCTCGATGGCACGCAGCGCCACCCTCACCTGGGCCTCGCCCGTCGGATCTGCCAGCCCCTCCACCGCGTGGCGGTAGCGATCGCGACTGGTGAACTCCATGCGGCCGTAGACGCCCGCCGGATCGCGCTGGAGAATTCGCTCGATCAGGCTGACCCCCTCGACATACTCGTTCCAGTCGAACGTGGCGCACAGCCGCAGGCTGGTGATGGAATTGCCCATCGAAAGATGGTTCATCGCCTGCCGCTGATGTTCGGCACGCACGGCCTCCTCGACCGTGGTCCCGGCTGCATCCAGCCGCTCCTCCAATTGCTTTCGCAGCCCGGCGGCGCCGGCGCCGTACTCGCGCATGCGCTGGAGCAGCTGATCCACGAACGCAACATGCAGCACGTCCGGAAGAGACGCGATACGGCCGTTCGGCCCCTGGGCCTCGAAGGCGGCGAAGCACCGATCCGCCTCGAGGCGACCCTCGCGGCTTTCGATCAGCTCCTCGGACAGCCGGCGCAGGTGCTCGATCAAGGCGAGCTTGAGCATGCTCGACCACGCCCACAGCTCGCCGATGGTGAGTGGCGCGACGGTTTGATAGGCGTATATGAACCGCTCCAATCGCTTGGCATCGAGTCGCGCATCGCTGTAGCGCAGCAACCCCACCGCCATGGCGTAGACGCGCGCCGTGCCCGCCAGCTCGCGCGTCGCCAACTTTGGGAGCTCGCGGTAATACCGAGTCGGAAGATGATGGCGGATCTCGCGCATCTCGGCTTCGATCAAGTGGAAATTGTCGAGGAGCCATTCGGCCGCGGCGGCGACCGGCTCGCCACGCCGCACGTCGCCGGCGAGGGTGCGATACGCGTGACGCAGCACGCGCGCGTCGTCGGACAGGCGGCGCAGCAGTCGCGGAGGGCCGCGCCGCGGGTTTCGCGAGAGGGTGAATCCCGCGGCCAGCGCCCGAGCGCGTTCCTCCAGGCGCTCGACGCCGAGGAGCTCGCCGTGCAGTGGGCTCGTGTCGAGTCCGATCAGCCCGAGGCGCGTCCCGCCCGGCCGGTGAACATCATAGGGCGGCGTGGCGCGAAAGCTTGGCAACGGAGGTCAGTCCTTCCGGATTGGACCGCGGGAGACCCCGCGACCCCCATCGAGGCGACCCGGGCATAGTAGCAGGGCGGGCTGCGTTGGACCCACCGCCCGAACGCGAGCAGCGACCACCGATGCGACGCTCGCGGTGGGCGCCGGGTCGTCGCCGGTCCCACCGACGACGCCTCATGCTGCGAGCGCCTGGCGCGTCTACTCGGGCGAACCGCTCAGCTTGCGGGCGGCCATCAGGTGGCGCATGGCGTCCTGCCGGCGACCGAGCCGTTCCAGCAGCAATCCCAGGTTGCAGTGGGCGTCGGCGAAATCGGGGTCGCGCAAGACCGCCTGCCGGTAGGCGTGGACGGCTTCGTCCCGCCGCCCCAGTTCCTCGAGCAACACGCCCAGATTGAAATGCGGGGTGGGGTCGTCGGGATCGAGTCTCACCGCCTCGCGATAGTGCGGTTCAGCACGCCCCAACTCGCCCGCGATGTGGAGCTGGCGCCCGAGATTAACGTGCGCGTCGGCATTCTCGGGATCCAGCTCGAGAGCGCGACCGTAGGCTTCGCGGGCGCTTTCAGGCGACGAACACTCCAGCTCCAAGCCCACTTCGTACCATTGCTCGGCGGTGAGCGCGGGGTCGTTCGCGCCGTCACGCGGCGCGGCGTCGAGACTGCCGACGACACGAATACGCTCCTCGAGCGTGGCTTCGGACTCGCTCCCACGCGGAGGTGCCGCATCGGTGCCGCTGACGACCCGCAGGCGCGCGATCCCCTTCGTATCGCCCGCCCCGCCGACGTGGACATCGACCCGTTCCGCGATCTCGCTGGCCTCGAAGTCGAGGACGAACTGGCCCGAGTCGGGCCGCCAGCGTACGCTGCCGTCCGAGGCCACGACCTCTTCGCCGTCGCTGTGGATGACGATGCTGGTGAGCGGCAGGTCGGCCGCGAGCTGCTCGCGAAGCGACGCCCAGATGCGACGGATCCGCCGCATCGGCACGCCCGATTCCAGCAGCCCCTTGGTGGTGCGGAGCAGCAGCAGGTCCTGGAACCCGAACGACAGCGGGCCAATGGGGCCGCGTTGCGTCGCGAGGAACCCGGCGCGCGCGAGCGCGCGCAGGCGCGCTTCGGGAACCTCGAGGATGCGCGCCGCCTCACGCAAAGAGAATCGCTGATCCGACTGTGGTTCTGCGCGTCCGACCTCTGCGCTTGCCCTCATCGGGCGTCCCTCCCTGGGCCCCGCGTCAGCGTTTGCCGCCCTGGACCTTCTTCTCGCGCACGGCTGGCTCGGCCTTCTGCCGTGCCCGGGCGGCAGGTTTCTTCTCGAGCGCCGCCGTCTTGGCGCCGCCCTCCGCGGTCTTCCCGGTGGCGCGATCCGCCGACCCGCGCTTGCCGAGGCTCTGCTTGAGAGCGTCCATCAGGTCGATCACCTGCGTCCGCTGCGCCTGCGGGGCCAGCGAAGTCACTTCGCGGCCCTCGACCTTCGACTCTACCACCTCCAGCACGCGCGTCCGATACTCGTCGTTGTACCTTTCGGGATGAAACGCGTCGGTGGAAAGCTCCTTCACCAGCCGTTCCGCCAGCTCCAACTCGCCGGGTTTGACCTTGGCGTCTTCGCCCTTGTCCACCTCGCCAAAGTTCCGCACCTCGTCGGCGTAGTACATGGTGTGGAGCATCAGGCCTTCCTGCGCCGAGCGAATGAGCACCAGGTTTTCCTTGCCCCGCATGACGAACTGCGCGAGCGCCACGCGCCCGGACTCCTTCATGGCGTCTGCGAGCAACCGATACGCCTTCTCGCCGCCCTTGTCGGGACCGAGGTAGTAGGTCTTCTCGAAGTAGATCGGATCCACCTTCTCGAGCGGCACGAACTCGGCGATGTCGATCATCTTGGACGCCTCGCCCTCGAGCGCCTTGAGCTCGTCCTCGGTGAATTGCACGTACTGGTCCTTGGCGAACTCGTAGCCCTTGACCAGGGCCGTGCGCTCGACCACCTCGTTACACGTGGGGCACAACAGCTGCTGGCGAATGCGTCCGCCGCACTTGGGGTGGATTTGGTTGAATGACACGCTCTCGGAGGAGGCGGCCGTATACATCTTGACGGGAATCGAGACCAGGCCGAAGGAAATGGTTCCCGATCCAATGGAATGCGGAGGCATTTGGACTCCCTCCCGTTGGGGTGGCGGCGGTCCAAGGCTAGCACCGTGTTTTGCGGTGCTCAACCGGGCGATCTCGGCCGCCGCCTGGCCTTCATCGACCTCGCGGGTCTCCCCGCACCGAGCAAGCCGAAGCCGGGGGTCCGAAGGCCCCCGGCTCGGTACGAGGCGGCGTGAACGTCAGTGCGTGCCGGACATCACCAGCGTTGCGAGGGCCGGGTCGAAGCTCGCCTGACGATTCGCGAGACGTGCCGTCGCGCTGGCAGGCATCCTCTCGAGCTTGAGCTTGACCGAACGGGTGGCCTGGCCGCGCTGAACCGTGTACGTGACGGCGCTGCCGACGTTACAGTCGGCCTTCGAGGCACAGCGCGCGCGGTCTTGATCGTTGCCAAGGTCGTAGCCGTTGACCGCCAGCACGACGTCGCCGGTCCTGAGGCCCGCGCGAGCGGCGGGGCTGCCCTTGGTCACGTCGGCGACGACCATCTGGCCGGATGCCGAACGGTTCAGCCAAACGCCCGCCCAGGCGGTGGCTTTGGCGGCGCATGCCGCCTTGGCGTCGGCCATGGCCGCGGCGGTTCTGGCCCCGCCGCAATGATCGCCGCCCGCAAGTGCCGGGACGGCGACGACCAGGGCGGCGAGGGCGGCTGCGGCGGAAATCGTGAGCGCTTTCTTCATGTTTCCCCTCCGTGTCGAACGGGACGGTCGGCGACGGACGCGTGTCACCGCGCCTGCCTGAAGTATGGACCCATCGGGCTCGGAGCCAAGGGATGAAATGACGAGCGAGGCCTTGAGCGCCCCCAGTGGACCGTTTCAGCGCCGGACGTCAGATTCATGCCCGAGCGATGTCCGCAATGCGTCATGTGGTCGAAGGCGCGAGCGCCGTGCTTTACTCTCAAGGACCTCTTCGTACGGCCGTAGACCCGGAAACATCGAGCCCTCTTCACATGTCCCCGCCTCGCGGCACTTCCCGAACGCGACCGTCCCCGCCGAACGAGGCGCCCCGTCGCAACACTCGGCGTTCGACGCCGCCTGGGCCTACGGCCCGCGGCGAGCCCGCCGGAGCCCCGAGTGACGCGAGCGTTCCGGCTCCGCTCGACACCTATCGCCGCAAACGCGACCCGGATCGCACGCCCGAGCCCTTCGGGAGCACCGCGCCCGCACGGGCCCACGAGACGTCGACCGCACCATCCGCGGCCGGCGCGCGGTTCGTCGTGCAGGAGCACTGGGCGCGCAACCTGCACTTCGATCTCCGGCTCGAGATGGAAGGGGTGCTCAAGAGCTGGGCGGTGCCGAAGGGTCCGTCGGTACGGGCGGAGGAGAAGCGACTCGCGGTGCACGTCGAGGATCACCCGCTCGAGTACATCAACTTCGAGGGCGTGATCCCCGCGGGCAATTACGGCGCCGGATCCGTGATCGTGTGGGACCGCGGCACGTACCGCTCGTTCAAACCCGAGGACGTTCGCGAGCAGTACGCGCGCGGTAAGCTGGAGCTCGAGCTGCTCGGGCACAAGCTAGGCGGGCGCTGGACGCTCGTGCGCATGAGCAAGAGCGAAAAGGATTGGTTGCTGCTGAAGAAGGCGGATGGCGCCGCCTCGGATCAGGACGTGCTCGAACGCGCGCCGCGGTCGGTGATCTCGGGTCTCACGGTGCAGGAGATGCGCGACGTCCCGGGGTGGCAGGCCGCGCTCCGGGAGCGGGTGGAGGCGCTGCACGCTCCACGTGCGGAGCTCCGCGCCGATCAGGTGCAGCACATGCTTGCGACCCTGGGCGAGAAGCCGTTTACGCGCGCCGGCTGGGTGTTCGAGATCAAGTACGACGGCGTCCGCGTGATCGCCGAGCGGCGCGGCGACGAGGTGCGGATGCTCGGTCGCAGCGGCGAGGACATCATCGCCCGGTATCCCGAAATCGCCGGAGCGCTGCGCGGGCTCGCCGCGGAGCGGTTCGTGATCGACGGCGAGATCGTGGCGTACGACGAATCGGGCCGACCCAGCTTCGGCCGGCTGCAGAAGCGCATGCTGCTCACGCGACCGCGCGACATCGCCGCCGTCATGGCCCGCGTGCCCGTGCGCGCTGTGTTCTTCGACTGCCTCGCGGCCGAGGGCCACGACTTGCGCAAGCTCGGCCTGCTCGATCGCAAGGAAATCCTGAGTCGCATCGTGCCGCCGGCAGGCCTCGTTCAAGCCGCGGATCACGTCCCCGAGCACGGCGAGGCGTTCTTCGAGGCCGCGAACGAGATGGGACTCGAAGGCGTCATCGGCAAGCGCGCCGACAGCCGTTACACGGGAAGGCGGTCCGCCGACTGGGTCAAGTTCAAGTGCCAGCGCCGGCAGGAATTCGTGATCGGCGGCTATACCGATCCGCGCGGCGGCGGCCGGCACTTCGGGGCGCTTCACGTGGGAGTCTACGAGAACGATCGACTGCGGCACGTCACGCGCGTCGGCGGCGGATTCGACGGAGCCACGCAGGAAAAGATCTGGCAACAGCTCACGCCCTTGCGCCGCGCCGATTCTCCGTTTGGCGACACGGGGCCCAAGGGGCGTGAGAACCACTGGGTGGAGCCGAAGCTCGTGTGCGAGGTGCGCTTCACCGAGTGGACCGCAGACGGCGGCCTGCGCCACCCGATCTTCATCGGCCTCCGCACCGACAAGAATCCCGAAGACGTGCACCGCGAAGGCGACGTGGCATCGGACGTCGACCCGGCGGCGGAGTACGCAGACGCCGACAGCGTAGCCGACGAGGTGAACGCCATCGCCGCCGAGCGCTCGAGCGAACGCACCCCGGCCGCCGATGCCGAGCCGCGCGTGGTGCGTCTCTCCAATCTTCGCAAGACGTTCTGGCCGGACGAGGGCTACACGAAGGGCGACCTCATCGCCTATTACGACGCCGTCGCGCCGCTCATGCTGCCGTACCTTCGCGATCGACCCGCGGTGTTGACGCGTTACCCCGACGGCATCAAGGGGAAGTCCTTCTTCCAGAAGGACGCCCCGGTCTACGTTCCCGACTGGGTGCGCACCGAGTCCGTGTATTCGAAGGACTCCGATCGGGAGATCCGATTCTTCGTCCTCGACGACGCGGAGTCGCTGCGCTACGTGGCGAACCTGGGAACGATCCCGATCCACATGTGGAGCTCGCGCTCGGGCTCGCTCGAGCGGCCGGACTGGCTGGTGTTGGACCTGGACCCGAAGGGCGCCCCGTTCACGCACGTGGTCGAGGTCGCGCGCGCGCTGCACGCGGTGCTCGACGAGCTGGAGCTGCCGAGCTACCCGAAGACCTCGGGGCAGGCGGGACTCCACATCTTGATCCCGCTCGGCGGCCGGTATACCCACGAGGAATGCCGGAGCTTCGCCCGGGTGCTCGCCATGTTGGGGTTGGAAGCCAAGCCGGAGATCTCGACGGTCGCGCGCCCCATTCACGCACGCGGCGGCAAGGTCTACATCGACTGGGGGCAGAACGGACACGGCATCACGATCGTCGCGCCGTATTCGCTCCGACCCATTCCGGGAGCGCCCGCCTCGTGCCCGTTGCGGTGGAACGAGGTCAACGCCCGCCTCGACCCGTCGCGCTTCAACCTACGCACGTTGCCCGCGCGGTTCGACAAGATGGATGATCCAATCACGGGCGTCATGGGGGAGGGGGTCGACATGGCTCGAGCGGTCGCCGCAATCGAGGAGCGAATGAAGCGCAAGGGAGACCCGACGTGACCGCCGTGGGTGCCGCCACCAAGTCGGCCGTGCGACGCATTCCGTTGCCGGGAGGCGCCGAGGTCTCGGCGCTGCTCGTCATGCCCGCCCAGCCCACCGCGCTCTACGTGCTCGCCCACGGCGCCGGCGCCGGAATGAGGCATGCATTCATGGAAGCGATGGCGCAGCGTCTCGCGGCGCGTGGAATCGGGACGCTGCGCTACCAGTTCCTCTACGCCGAGCGGGGCGGCCGGCGACCCGATCCGGAGCCGGTGCTGCTCGCCACGGTGCGCGCCGCCGTCGCCGCCGG
>JACXTT010001791.1_pt1 | contig 35269 bp, 32 predicted proteins | sample 9270951 | NCBI WGS metagenome assembly JACXTT01 (sample SAMN15532306, study PRJNA645909) | rock metagenome | isolation source: weathered quartz diorite | place: Puerto Rico | collected 2017-06-21 | reverse complement strand
CGCTCATCCGGTCGCGCGGCAAGCTGGATATCGAGCCGTTGATCTACAACATTCTGGTGCGGGCGGGGCGGATCGATGGCGAGCCGCTACGGCGCGATATCGAGGCGGGACGTATTCCGGTGATCATGCTGCATCAGGACGTCAATCAAACAGGGCCGTTCGACGCCGAGCTTCCCTCCCTGCCGGACGCGCATCTGGCGGAGATCCGCAAGCACTACCAGTTCGTGGAGCATGTCGAAGGGCCGTACGTCGGCGGTGTGTTCGTCTACAAGCCGAAAGAGCAGCCAGCGGTTCTGGCGCAGAAGCGAGGAGCAAGTTGAAAGTGGAAACACCGGAAGCGCTGGCGTATCACGAGGTCCGGTTCGCGTTCGACAAACGCCGCACGGGCGTGTGGAACGTGATCACCGGATACTTGCAGCGCTGGGTGCGGGAAGAGTGCGGCGTGCTCGATCTCGGGGCGGGCTATGGCGACTTCATCCGCACGGTCCATGCGCGTTCGAAGTGGGCGCTGGACATGAACACCAAGCTGATGGAGCATTGGGGAGAAGGCGTGACGCCGATGATTCAGTCTGCGCTCGATCCGTTCCCGATCGAGGCGGGCAAGCTGGGCACGGTGTTCGCGTCGAATTTCTTCGAGCATTTCACCTCCGAGGAAGGGGCTGCGATTCTGCGGGAGATCAAGCGCGTGCTGCGGCCTGGCGGGCGGCTCATCATCATCCAGCCGAATTTCCGCCTCGAGCCTCGCCGGTATTTCGACGACTATACGCACAAGACGATCTACACAGACAACGGCTTCCGCGATTTTCTGAAGTCGCTGGACTGGACGATCGTACATTCGGAACCGCGGTTCACGCCGTTCACGATGAAATCACGGCTGCCTACCTGGGAATGGCTGATCCGGCTCTATCTGGCGCTGCCGTTCCGCCCGTTCGCCGGGCAATTCCTGGTGGTGGCCGAAAAACCGTAACGATCAGGCCGGAATCAGCCGATTACATACTCGACGATGTGGCGCGGCAAACGAGTCTCGATCATCTTCCCCACCTATAACGAGAAGGATTCCATTCGTGCGGCGACGCTCGACTGCTTTTCGACCGGGCTGGTGGATGAAGTCATTGTGGTGAACAACAATGCCGCGCCGGGCACGTCCGAGGAAGTAGCGGGCACGGGCGCACGCGAAATCTTCGAAACCAGGCAAGGCTACGGCAACGCGTTGCTGCGGGGCATCGATGAGTGCGGGTCCGATTTGTTGATTCTGTGCGAGCCGGACGGGACGTTCAGCGGGCACGACGTCACCAAACTGCTGGCGTATTCGGACGATTTGCCCGTAGTCTTTGGCACACGCACCACCCGTGAGTTCATCTGGGCGGGCGCGAACATGGGCCGGTTTCTCCGTTGGGGAAACTGGGCAGTCGCGAAGATGACCGAGGTCCTGTTCAACACCACGATCCTGACCGACATGGGCTGCACGTACCGGCTGTTCCACCGTGAGGCGCTCGGGCGCATCCGCCCGCATCTCACGATCGGCGGCTCGCACTTTGGGCCGCAGTTGCTGCTCGAGGTAATTCAGCACCAGATCCCATTCGTGGAGATCCCGGTGAACTACCGTGCGCGCATCGGGGAATCTGCGGTGACGGGTAGCTTTTGGAAGGCCTTCAAGCTGGGCATGCGAATGATCTTCCTCGTCCTCGAATACCGGTTCGGATTGCATGCAAAACCGCGGCTCATGTGGAAGCCCGCGGACAGCCACGCACATCCGGTTGGTCCGGCGAGCCCGGGCTTGATCGCGCTAGCGCGCGCAGCCTCGCCGGAATCTCAAGAAGCCCCCAAACAGGACGCACTGACCGGGCGTCTGCGTTAGTTTTTCAGCACCCTGAGTAAGGCGAGAGCCCGGCAGCAGGTATGATGCATCCTTCATACTGAAGTTACAGGCTGAAAGACACAGGATGAAATACTACTTTACGGTCCCGATCTATTACACGAACGGGGCGCCGCACATTGGCCACACCTATACGACCCTCGTTGCCGACACGCTCCGCCGTTACCAGCGGCTGATGGGCAATGCGCCGTCCTTCACCACCGGGACGGACGAACATGGCGTCAACGTCGAACGCGCGGCGCGCAACATCGGCAAGACGCCGAAAGACTTTGTGGATACGATCGCCCAGGAATTCCGCATGCATTGGGACAAGCTCGGCATCCAGGCCGATCAGTTCGTCCGGACATCGAGCGAAGAGCACCAGCGGACCGTGCAGTGGATGTTCGAGCAATGCCGCAAAAACGGCTTTGTGTACAAGGGCCATTACACCGGCGCATACTGCGTTTCAGACAACCTGTTCGCCACCGAAGCGAAGCCTGGCGAGCCATGCCCGATCTGCGGGCGCATTCTCGAAGCGGTCACAGAGGAGAATTTCTTTTTCAAGCTGAGCGCGTTTCAAGAGAAGCTGCTGGATCTGTACGAGAAGCATCCGGAGTTCATCCAACCCGACGCCCGACGCAATGAAGTGATGAGCTTTGTAAAGGGCGGCCTCACCGACCTTTCGATTACGCGCACGGGCATTAGTTGGGGCATTCCGGTTCCCGGGGAGGCGCCGCACGTCTTCTACGTCTGGTTCGACGCTCTGATCGCCTATCTGACTGGCGCGGGCGGCTCCGATTGGCAGAGCAAGGGCGCATGGCCCGCTGACCTCCACCTGGTCGGCAAAGAGATCATTCGCTTTCACGCGGTCTACTGGCCTGCGTTCCTGATGGCTGCGGGGCTCCCGCTGCCCAAACAGATCTGGGCCCACGGCTGGCTGCTGTTCGACAACGACAAGATGAGCAAGACCAAGGGCAACGTGGTTCGCCCGCTGCCGATCGCGGAAATCATGGGCTTCGACGCGCTTCGCTATTACCTGTTGCGCGAGGTCGTGTTCGGGCAGGACGGCAACTTCGGATACGAGGCTCTGGTCACTCGCTACAATGCGGATCTGGCCAACGGCCTGGGTAATCTGGCGTCGCGAACGTTGAGCATGATTCATCAGTATCGCGAGGGCAGAATCCCGGAGTCGGACGGCGACCAGCACGTCGCACAGTTGGCGACCGAGACGGTGGAGTTTGTTCTCGAAGCCTACGCCAAGTTCGAGTTCAACCGGGCGCTCGAGCGCGTCTGGTCGCTGATTTCGGCGGCGGATAAGCTGATCGTCGAACGCGCGCCGTGGAAGCTGGCGAAAGATCCGGACTCGAAGGAATTGCTCGACCGCACGCTATATAGCGTGGCCGAGGTCCTGCGCATTTGCTGCGGGCTTCTGACGCCGGTCATGCCGGAATCAATCGCCAAGATCTGGCATCAGATGGGCTTCGAGTCCGAGGCCGACGCAGTGGAAGCGCGAGATCTTCATTGGGGACACCTGCCGGCCGGGCAACAGTTGCGGCCGACCGCAGGCGTCTTTCCGCGCCTCGACGTCAAAGCGACGGTGGAAAAACTGATCGAAGGCGAACTCGCCGAACGCCGCCGGCAGGACATCCTGCTGGGCCGTGAACCGAAGGCCGAGGATGCCGCTCCCGCTATGGCGGCAGGTCCGCTCTCACCTGAAATCACCATCGACGACTTTATCAAAGTGGATCTGCGCGTCGGCAAGGTGCTCGAGGCGGTGAACGTCAAAGGCGCCGATAAGCTGCTGCACATGAAGGTCGACATCGGCGAGGCGGAGCCGCGGTCCATCGTGGCTGGCATCGCGCTCGCATACAAGCCCGAACAACTCATTGGCCGCAAGGTTGTGATTGTGGCGAACCTCGCGCCCCGCAAACTGCGCGGGTTGACCTCGCAAGGCATGATCGTCGCGGCGTCGGTGGACGGAGGGTTGCCGGTGCTCGCGGGCTTCAATGAGGACATCCCGGCCGGGGCCCGGTTGAAGTGACGCTGCCGGCTGGTGTGACACTGGTCGACAGCCATTGCCACTTGGACGGCAAGACCTTCAATAGCGATAGAGATGCAACGATTCAGCGGGCCCTCGACGCCGGAGTCGCCCACATGGTGGCGATCGGCACGGGCGAGGGCCCGCCGAATCTCGAAGCCGGGTTGCGGCTGGCGGACAAGTACGCCTGTTTCTCTGCGACGGTAGGCGTACATCCGCACGATGCGTCAAAAGTGACCGGCGAAACGTTTTCTCAGCTCGAGGAGTTATTGCAGCATCCCAAATGCATCGCGCTCGGTGAGATCGGGCTCGATTTTCACTACGATTTTTCGCCTCGCGATACGCAACGGCCGATATTTGTAGAGCAAATGAGGATCGCGGCGCGCGCGGCGAAGCCGATTATCATTCACACGCGCGAAGCTTGGGCGGAAACGATGGATCTGCTGCGCGAACACTGGGCCCCCACAGGTTTGGGTTGCCTGCTGCATTGTTTCACCGGCAATCCGGAACAGGCTCGCGAAGCTGTGGGCCTTGGTTTTCACCTGGCTTTTGGCGGCGTGCTGACATATCCAAAAGAGGAGGAGGTTCGGCAAGCCGCGCTCGAAACGCCGCTAGACCGGATCCTTCTCGAGACCGATTCGCCGTACTTGTCGCCGGTTCCGCACCGGGGCAAGCGCAACGAACCAGCTTATGTCGCATTGACGGCCGCCAAACTGGCGGAGGTTCGCGGCGTTAGTGTTGCAGAGATCGCAAACGCAACGACGGCAAACGCCCGCCGGCTGCTAGACTGGGATGTTTAGGTAAATGCTCGGCAAAATCGCACAGAAGTTAACAGCCAAGGAGATACACGATCTCGTCAAGGACGACCTGGAGCGCGTCGAGCGGGAGATTCAGCTCGACTCCGTCGCTTCGGTCGAAACCGTCACTACCATCACGCAATATTTACAGGCGGGTGGAGGCAAGCGGCTGCGTCCCATTCTGGTGTTGCTGTCCTCGAAGTTGATGGGGCAAAACACCACCGACGCGGGCATTCGCATGGCTGCGGTTGTGGAGATGATTCACACCGCCACGCTGGTGCACGACGACGTCATCGACTTCGCGAAGTCGCGGCGCGGGCGGCCCTCCGCCAACGTGATCTGGGGCAACCATACGTCAGTGCTCGCGGGCGACTGGCTGTACATGCAGGCGTTCGCGGTCGCGCTCAAGGAACGCAATTTTCATATTCTCGACCTGCTCATCGGATTGACGCAGATGATGGTCGAAGGCGAATTGCTGCAGCTCGAACGCATCGGCAAAATCGACGTTTCGGAAGCCGACTACATGGAACTGGTGGACCGCAAGACGGCGAGTCTCTTCTCGGCCTGTGCGCGCCTTGGCGCGATTGTCGGCGGCGGCGGCGAAGCGGCGGAACAGCGCATGGGCGAGTTCGCCTGGAGCCTCGGCATGGCGTTCCAGTTGGTGGACGATATCCTCGATTTCACCTCGAGCGAGAAGATGCTGGGTAAGCCCGTGGGCAACGACCTCCGGGAAGGAAAGGTCACGCTACCGTTGATCATCGCCCTGTCGAAGGCGAACCCAGAAGAACGCCGGCTGGTGGAGACCGTGCTGACGGATGGCAATTACGAGCAGGTTCCGTTCCTGAAGATTCTGCATTTCATCAGCAAGCATCGGGGCATCGAGCAGGCGATGGAGAAGGCCCAGGCGTTCACGGACAAGGCTCGGGAACTGCTGCGCGGATTCCCGGAGTCGAGGTATCAGAGGGCGCTGCTGGCGGTCACGGGGCTGGTCACCGAGCGGGACCACTAGCGGTTTGGCGCCGCTCCATCGATCGAATTCTCAGTAGTGGTAGCGACATGCGAGAATTCGGATCTTTTCCTGGAACACCTGATACACCAGCCGATGCTCAGTGTTGATTCGCCTCGACCACAATCCCGACAGTTCGTGCCTCAGGGGTTCCGGTTTCCCGAGCCCTTGAAAAGGTTCGCGTTGAACTTCTCGAATGAGCCGCACAATGCGGCGGGCTTGCGCAGGATCGTTCTCGATCCACCATGCGAGATCTTCAAAGGCGCTCGGATCAAAGTCCAAGCTTCTCAAGAGCCGCCTCAATGGGAATTCCTGTTTCCCGGCCACTGGCTTCGAGCAACCGCCGCTTCATCGTTTCCGATTTGAGCAAGTATGCGGTTTCCCTCTCCGAGGAGATCTCGCGCCAAAGTTCAATCGGGACAATCACCGCGGTAGGTTCGCCGGCTTCGTTGGACACAATTTGGATGTCAGCTGCCGCCATATGTCTTCAGTGTATCGCCCGATGGAAGCAACGGTTACTGCTCCAGCATCGCCTTCCAGGATTCCTCATTCTTGCCGATGCTGACAATCTTGCCTCCACGCACCAGCGGCAGGCGCAGCAACTTTGGATCCCGTTCGATCTTCGCCAGTAACTCGCTTTCGGTCACCTTCAGGTACTTCAGACCAGCGTCCACGTAGGATTTGCCTTCGACGTCCAGCAGCCCCGCGAGCCCGAACTTCTCGATGAATCGCCGGATCTCACCAGGAGCCATCGCCTTCTGTTTGAGGTCCACCAGTTGAATCTGGGCTCGGCGCTCCTTGAAGAACCGTTCGGCGGCCCGCGTTTCCTGGGAGCTCTTGACTCCGAATATTTGCACGATCATGGTCTAATTCTTCATGGTATGATGCGACGGCGTTTCCTCGAAGCCAGCCAGAAGATCGAAGCCGGAACGAAAAATAAACCGGGAACCGGGCTTCGCAACTGCGCGTAAAAAGGAGCATCATGCTGTTTCTGGTTGCAGTTGCCGCCACGGCAAATCTCCTCTTCTTTGACACCGAGGATGCGAACGAAATCATGAAACGGATGGCGTCCACAATCGAAGCCTCAGTGGACGCCCGCCGCCAGTATGTCTACAAGCAGAAGGTCAACGCACGCCTGATTCGAACCAACGGGCAGGTGGCCCGCGCCGAAAAGCGCGAGTACACCGCCACTCCCGGTCCGGAACGCACGGAAAAGACTCTGGTGTCGCTGGCCGGTGAGTACCACAAGAGCAAGAAGAACATCATCCGCTATGACAAGCCCGGCTTTGAAAAGGGCGGCATGGACATTGACGGCGGTCTGATGGAAGGCCTTGTGGACGACATGGTCAACGACAAAGACAGCCGCGATGGCATTCCGCACTCGTTCTTCCCGCTTTCGTCGAAGGATCTCCCTGCCTACCGGTTCACCTATAAAAAGGCAACCGAGGTTCAGGGGCGGAAGGCGCATGTCATTGCTTTCGAACCGGCGGGCAGAACATCCGGATGCCTGCATGAGGGCGACGGCTGCTCCGACCGGCCCTGGAAGGGCGAAGTGGTGGTCGATGCGGAAGAGTTCCAGCCAATTCGCATCTACTCCGATCTCGACTTCAAGATGCCCTGGGGCGTCAAGGTCTTCCTCGGCACGAACCTCCGGCAGACCGGTTTTTCCGTCCGCTACACCCGGATCGCACCGAACGTCTGGTTTCCCATCACCTACGGCACGGAATTCCGCCTGGATGTCCTGTTTGCCTACAAGCGGGTGATCACTTTGGCTCTCGATTCGAGCGAGTTTCAGCGGACCGAAGCGAAGTCCGAAATCCAGTTCAAGACCGGCGAAAAATAGCGGCTGGTGGCGAGGGTCCGGTAATTTCTGCTAATCTCGATCTAGATTGGTATCTATGAATCCTCAAGACCGGCAGGCAGTGGAATCCACGTACGATGCAACCGTACGAGAGGACATCGAGTATTTCCGAACCAAAGCGCAAGAGTTCACCGCAGGCAAGCTGACCGGCGACGAGTTCCGGCCACACCGGTTGCGTCGCGGCATCTACACGCAGCGTCAGGCCGACGTCCACATGATCCGGACTAAGGTTCCGGGGGGAATCGTCACCGTGGAGCAGATGCGCAAGCTCGCTGATGTCTCCCGCGATTTCGCGGGCGGCAAGGCCCACCTCACCACGCGTCAGAACGTCCAATACCACTTCGTTCCGCTTCTGCAGGTTCCCGATCTGCTCCATCGCCTGGCCGATGTCCGGCTGACGACCCGCGAAGCCTGCTACAACACGGTCCGCAACGTCACCGCATGCCCGTATGCCGGGCTGATCGCCGATGAGCCGTTCGACGTGCGTCCCTACGCGCGCATTACGGCGTTCGCGTTCCTGCACAAGGACATGGCGGATAACCTGCCCCGCAAGTTCAAGATTGCGTTTTCGGGCGGCCATAACGACTCGGTCGCGACCGACATCAACGACCTCGGCTTCCGGGCAGTGATCCAGGATGGCAAGCGCGGCTTCCGTGTGACCATCGGAGGCGGCCTCGGCCCACTGCCGAACGAACCGGCGGTGCTCGACGAGTTCCTGCCGGACGACCGCGTAGTGCAGCGTTGCGAGGCTGTGATCCGCATCTTCGGCAAGTTCGGCAACCGCGCCAACAAGAATAAGGCTCGCTTGAAGTTCGTGCTGCGCGAGCGGGGTTTCGCCTGGGTCAAAGAACAGGTGGAAATCGAATACCATGACATTCTGACAAACGGCGGCGTGCCGGTTCCAACTACGATTCCGGACGGTTTTGGCGGCTTCGAGTTCGACCCCGTCGGCCACTCGCGCAACCTTCCGGTGCTGCAGGGCACGGCGCCTGAACCGGGCTTTGACGAATGGCTGCGCACGAACGTCGAGACGCAGAAAGATCCGGCCTACGCGATTGCCACCGTGCGGATTTCGCAGGGCAATCTCACCAGCTCGCAGATGTACGCAGTCGCCAGCATCGCCGAACAGAACGCCGATGGCCTGCTGCGGTTGACGATGACGCAGAATCTGATGATTGCGAATATTCCCGCGGCCAACGTGGCGCGCGTCTATGCGGCCCTTCGCGCGATTGGCTTGGCCGACGCAGGCGCTCGCGAGATCGAAGACGTCACCAATTGCCCGGGCGCGTACTCGTGCAACCTGGCGTTGACCAAGTCCATGAACCTCGGCGAGGCGCTTGCCGCCGTGGTGGCTGAAGAACGCGATCCTGTGGCGCGCAAGCTCCAGATCCACATCAGCGGCTGCCCGAACTCCTGCGGCCAGCACTGGACCGGCGATTTCGGCTTCTACGGCAACGCTCGCAAAATTAACGGCAAGGAAGTGCCGTACTATCAAATGCTGCTCGGCGGCGGGTATGATGAAAATCGGATGATGAAGTACGGCTTTGCGATCCAGAGCATCCCGGCGCGCCTCGCCCCCGTGGCGGTGCAGCGCGTGCTCGAGCACTACAAGAGAGACCGGCAGGACGGGGAACTCTTCCGCCAGTACGTTCTGCGCAACAAGGTCGAATTCTTCCGCAATATGGTGGCGGATCTGGCAAAACCGGCGGAACTGTTCCCGGAAATCTATCAGGACTGGGGCGACGACGTTTCGTTCTCCCTGCAACTCGGCCGTGGCGAGTGCGCTGCCTAGTCTCAAGACAAATCGCGTAACTTCGGTCGACGCGCTGCGTGGCCTCGTCATGATCATCATGGCTTTGGACCATACGCGCGAGTTCTTCCACAACGGGGCGATGTCCTTTTCAGCAGAGGACCTCGCCCGCACCGATTCCCTTCTCTTCTTCACCCGCTGGATCACGCATATCTGTGCGCCGGTTTTTATGTTCACCGCCGGGCTCGCCGCATGGTTCTGGCTACAGAAGCCGGGACGCACGGTTGGGGCGCTGTCCCGTTATCTGGCAACCCGCGGACTCTGGCTGGTCGCGCTCGAACTCATTGCATTCCATTTCATCCTCTTTTTCAGCCTCACCAACGGGCCGGTGATGCTGTCGACGCTGTGGGCGCTGGGATGCTCCATGATCGCGCTGGCGGCGCTCATTCACGCGCCTGTGCGGATTCTGACAGCGGTGAGCCTCGCGATGATTTTCCTTCACAATCTCACCGACCGCTTCCGCGACCTCGGCTGGTTCTGGAACATACTGCATCAGCAGGGACCGCTTCTACCAAGTCCGGTTCCGGGAGTGATCATCGTCGCGGGATATCCGCTGGTTCCGTGGATCTTCGTCATGGCCGCCGGGTTTTGTTTTGGGGCTCTCGTCATGACAAAGGAGCCCGAGGCGCGCCGCCAGGCTATGCTTCGCATTGGCGCGGCGGCGACCGCTTTGTTCTTCATCCTGCGCGCCGTGAACATCTATGGCGACCCTCGCCCTTGGACTACTGAGTTCGCCGGTAAAACAGTTCTTTCTTTCTTCAAAGTGGCAAAGTACCCGCCATCGCTGGACTTTCTCCTCATGACCCTGGGACCTGCGTTGTTGCTGCTGGCCTGGTTCGAGACGATGCCGAAGCTTTCTCCGCGCAATCCGCTGCTCGTCTACGGGCGGGCGCCCCTGTTCTACTTCCTCGCGCACTTTGCCCTGTTGCACCTGCTGACGTTTCCCTTTGCATGGTTCCGCTATGGAACGATCGCCACACTGCTCGCAGAACCGCTGCCGTCCATCGGAGGCAACGCCAAACTCTACCCTCCGGACTTCGGTTATGACCTGTGGGTCGTCTACCTCGTCTGGGCCGGAGTGGTGGCGGCGATGTACTGGCCGTGCATTTGGTGGAGCAACCGCGGTCGGGCCAAGGCCGGCTAAATAGCACTTTCCAATCCAGAAATGAGCATGAAACGGTAAAGTGATTCCAACGCGGAGGGAGCATGAAACGAAAGATGAGAATGCTGGAGTGGAATGTCTCCTTTCTGAGAACGTGATGTAAGCCAGGGATGGGTTTGGTAGAGGAAAGTGGGCGGCGTTTGAGCTCCCTTCCCCGGCCAGCACTGGAGAGACCAACGAAATTGCTGTGATGGGCCGGTTTACCAGGCAGGCGCATATTCTTGAGCAGATCGAGTTGGCCTTTGCATCTGCAACGCGGCACGGAGTAAGGCCGGGCTTGAGATAGTTGGCGAATCCGGCCGCGTGCGCCGTTTTGCAGAGTGGCGAACCCGCAAGGACGATGGAAGTTCAAATAGAGATTGAAGTGCGCGGTGTAGAACCTCTGCACGGCTTCTGCATGCTCGGAGCCAATGAATCCATAGCCCACATGTTTGCGGATGACGGCTCCGTTCTTGCCTTCCTCCAGTGCGTTGTCGGTGGTGCGGTAGGCGCGGCTCTTGGTGAATTCGATGCGCAGTTTCTCCAGTAACTCAACCACCTGATAGTTGACGAACTCCGAACCGTTGCCGGAGCACCGGAAGCAGATGACGTTCGCTGATGGTCTCCACGCAACCGATCACCTGCCACTGCGTGACCGTATCGACGGCAGTGATGTGATAGAGGCCAGCCTTGCCGTCTTTGTTGCCTTGATACACGGTGTCGACGCGAAGATAGCCTGGCTTGCCTTTCGGATCCGGCTTGCGGCGCTCGCCGATGGGAACCTGGCGGCTTTGTGTGGAGCGGAACTTGGTGCGGTGTCTCTGGTAGATGTGCAGCAGCGTCCCACTCTCATGCTCTCTCTGCGCTGGAACCAAACTACCCGTTCGTGCTCCCTCTGCAGTGGAATCAATCCCCTGTTTCATGCTCACTACGCGTTGGAATCACTCTACCGTTTCATGCTCATTTCTGGATTGGAAAATGCTCTCGAGGCACAGGCTTCGGCGAGGCGCCCGGCGTAGTCGGACGCCACGCCTATCAGCGTTGTTTCGAGGTCCCGATGCGGCAGCTGCGTCCCGTACTGTTTGGCGGGATTGCGTGCAATTACCCAGGTGATGTGCCTGTTGCAGGAGGCCGAGATGTCGATCGATACAGTTGAAGATGAGTTCGGGCTGAACTGGTTTGTTGCGCAACAACGGCTCCGCCGCTTGCCGGACGAGAAGATGCAGGAGATCAGAGTTCGGCCACCGTTGTCAGCCTACCGTTGTAGGTACGGACGTCCTATTCGACGCTGGAGTCGAAGTCGGGATAGAAGGACGAGACGGGTCGAATCACAGCGAAGTGCGAGAGCAGGCGGCCCAAGGTGGAGTCGCGTTCGGACACGCTGACCCAGCGGACGGTTGCGGACTCGCCGGGTTCGGAGAAGAACCCGATGCCGCCGCGCGAAATCCGAATGTCGCTCCACGAACTCACCGTGCGTCCGTTGACGCTCGTCAGGAACCTCGTGCCTTGCACGCTCATTCGAATCCGGTAGGGCTGGCCGCGTTCGAGGGAGATCGGAATCGGCAGGCGGACCTTATCCACCTCCTGTCCGTTCAGCATCACGAAGCGAGTAATGCCGGCGTTTGGCGAACTGCCGTTGCCGCCGCGGATAATCGAAAGCTTCGTGCCGTAGTAGTTGTGTGAATCGGCGGCGCGGAACGCCCAGTTCATGCTCTTCTGTTCGATCTGCCCGACGAACTCCATATCGTAATTCGACAAGGTGGAAGATCGCTGCCAAACGCGCAGTGAACCTGGCCGAAGGCCGGTCGGCTCAAGGGACCAATCCTTGGCTGCGGAGCCGCTGCTGCTGACCCAGTCTCCGATTCCGGTGGCAAAGTCGTGCGTCAGGGTTACCGTTGCACGGCTTTGGAATATCGAACCGAGGCTCCAGGACGATTGCCCGCCCGCGATTTTGGTCTTGCTACTTGACGTAATGTTAGGGAAGGCCGCTGTAGCTGCGCCCGTTCCACCGCCAGAAGGCCGATGATCGCTCAACGCCACCAGGACAACCGCCGCAGCGCCTAATGCTACAAAGACGACTGCGCCCCCGTTCTTCTTGGGCGCTTTGCGACGCTCCTTTTCGACAGTCCACAGATCTCTTGTGTCATAGTCGACGGTAGCGTCCTGCTCTGCCACCACTCCTTCGGGAGTGATCGCCGCGAGCCGCCGATGCTCGGAGGAACAGAACTCCTTGTCGAGGATTCGACGAAACATTCCGAGCTGTTTTCCGCACCAGAGGCAATCCATAAGATTAGGCCGAGCCGCCACTAAACTACTCCCTGATTATACGGGCTATCTGAAGATTCCGAGCGGTACTAGGTTCGGAATTGAGGGTAGTTTAGGGTTACCTTAGTGGTTATATCGGCAAAAACTCCTAAGGAGGTTATATGGGACTCGACGAAGAAAAGTACCCTTTTTCCGATTTTGTGGTAATCCAAGTTACAGATGTCCTGGATCTTCACACAGTTCCCGCTCGTGACGTAGGGCCCATCGTCGAAGCCTACCTGGATGAAGCTCGCTTGAAAGGATTTCGCCACCTGAGAATCATCCATGGCAAGGGTATCGGCGTTGAGCGTGAAACCGTTAGGAACATCTTGGCTCGTACCGGGTTCGTGGAGGCGTTCGGCGACGCTCCGATGGAGGCGGGAGGCTGGGGAGCTACGGTAGTAACTCTGATTCCATTAGACAAGGGTGAATAGCGATCAGCGGCCTTGTACCTCGCGCTGCGCGGAGTTATAGTTCGATCGGTGGGTTCCTTCGTCGCGGGGCGTGCTTGAGGAGAGGAGGATGCCGATGATCGCAAAGGGTCCAGCCAAGAAGGTAACGATTTGGGTGAACGAGGATTCCCGCCATCACACGATGAAACTGTGGGTGGCGGTGTTCGACTATCTAAAGCATAAGAACGTCGCCGGGGCCTCGGTTACACACACCCGTATGAGCTTCGGCGATCGCAAGATCGTCCATCGGTCCGATGAGCCCGAGCGCCCCGAGTACTCGTACCGGATCGAGTTCGTCGAAACCCAGGAACGTGTCGAGGAGGTTCTGCCAACGCTCTATGACATGGTAGTCGACGGATTGATCGAGGTGCAGGACACAACGGTGGTGAAGCATGTGAACAAACGCAAGCCTTTGGCGGATTCCCGGGTTCCGCTCGTGCGCCAACAGGGAAAGGCCAATTTGATGCGCGTGTTCCTGGGCGAACGGGACAAGTGGCATGGCGAACCTCTCTACGACGCAATCGTGAAGCGCCTGCGAATGATGGATATCGCCGGCGCCACCGTGTATCGCGGAGTTCTCGGCTACGGAGCGAAGGGCGAGCCACACCGCCAGCGCCTGCTTCACATTTCAGAGGACATGCCGATCATGATCTCGGTGATCGACTCGGCGGAAAAGATCTCCGAAGCAGCGGCAACTGTGGAGGAAATGCTGGAGGACGGCTTGATCGCCGTCTCGGATGTCGATGTGATCCGCCTCGTTCACGGCAGCCCGAAGGAGGCGGCAGATGCCCATTCAAACAGCTAAATTGATGCGCCTGCATCTATCGGAGAGCGATCAATACGCGGGACGCCCCCTCTTCGAGGCAATTCTGGACAAGTGCCGCGAATTGCGAATCGCCGGAGCTACGGTATTCCGGGGGCTGGAAGGCTATGGAGAAACTGCGGAGATTCATCGTCATCGCCTGATGCGTCATGACCAGCCGATCGTGATCGTCATTATCGATCAGCCGGAGGTCCTGGACCGATTGATTCCGATCGTCGAGAACATGATGGATACCGGAATGATCGCGATGTCGGACGTGCGAGTGACGCGAGTCCAGAAGGGCCAAACAAGTCTTACTTCCGCTCAGGCAACCCTAAGGTGAATCGCCGAGACTCGGCATAGGAGGATTCATGCCAACAAACCCTCGGCCCTATTTGCGGCAGCTTGCGCCCGCTTTCCTGATCGGACTTCTGACGGCTGTCACGGCCGGTGGACAGCCCATGCCCGCCGACTATGAGCAGGCGATGAAGACCCTTGGAAAGCAGGGTGATTTCAAGGCGAACGTCCTCAAGGTGAACATCCCGCGCAATGATCTCGAGGTCAGCATCGACGGCATCGCCATGCCGACGCCGTTTGGCTTTGGAGGCTGGATGGCCATGACCAAAGGCGCGGGCAACCTGGACGTCTTGATGGGAGACTTGGTCCTGTTAGAGGATGAGATCAATCCGGTGATGTCCGCGCTGCTTGACAACGGTCTCGAGGTCACCGCGATCCACAATCACTTCTTCTTCGAGAACCCGCGGATCTACTATATGCATGTCCATGGGCATGGAAAGGCCGCGGACTTGGCGGCCAAGGCAAAGCCTGCCGTGGACTTGATTGGCCGTGTTTCGCCGGTGCATCGGAGCACGGTGAGCGGCGGCGGCCGTTCCGGCGTAACCGCAGGCTCGATCGACACAGCAAAGATCTCGAGCATCGTCGGCCATCCAGGAGAACAGAATGGCGCGGTCTACAAAATCACGATTGGCCGCGATGACCTAAAACTGAAGGAAATGGGCGCTGTAATCAACGCCCGAATGGGACTCAACACCTGGGCCGCATTCTTCGGTAGCGACGCAAACGCGGCGATCGCCGGCGATGTCGCCATGCTGGCGGGCGAACTCACGCCAGTGCTCAAAGCCCTGCGCGCCAACGGACTGAACGTCGTTGCGATCCATCACCACATGACCGGAACCGAACCGGCGATCTACTTTCTGCACTACTGGGGAACCGGCCCAGCGGATAAGCTCGCTTCCGCATTCAAAGCGGCGCTCAACGAATTGGCCAAGGGCCACCTCAGTCACCGCTAATTTGTTTCACGGCCTTGGCGGCCAGCGGCGCACTCGCAACAGTCGGTCTATTCCAACACTTAGGCCCGGGCTTGTTGGCCCGGGCCCAGTAGGTTTGACATTCTTGAATTGAAGCCGCTCGATCCGTCTAGAAGAAGAAACGAACGCCGAACTGCGCCTGGAAGGGGTTGCCCACCTGGGCGTTGTTCGGATCGTAGAAGCCGTCGGTCAGCTTCAGCCGCTGGAACTGGGCGTTGACCGGTGCATAGGTCCCGTTGGGCAGGAAGCCCGCGCCGTAGACGAAGTTGTTCGTACCGAGCACCACGTTATCCGCGTTGAACAAATTGAACATTTCCGCCGACAGTTGCACGCGCATCCGTTCCTTCAACTGGATCGTTTTCAAGATGCGGAGGTCCGTGCGGGCGTAAGAGCGATTCCGGAATATGTTGCGGCCGAACGGCTGGCCGGGCGCCGAGTAGGGCCGGTCATTGTTGTTGCCGTCGCCGTTTGTGTCGGCGCCGGTGCGCGCGCTGTAAGGCAGTCCGCTATTGGCGCGGGAGATCCCGGAAAGCTCGAAACCCCAGGGCAGGCGGTACACGACGTTGGCGGTGAACTGATGGCGGATGTCCTGGGTCGCATAGCCGTACTCGTCGCGCAGATTGAAGCTGTTGGTGTATTCGAAGCCGGTGGCGTCGCGTTCGCTGTCCGCATCCGAGTAGTTCTGCGCAAGCGTGTAAAACGCCGAAACCTGCAGCTTTTGCAGCCGGTACTGCGCCTGGAACGTCATGGCGCGGTACATGCCGCGGGCCGAACTCTCGCGCACCGTGATGGTGCTCAAACTGGAAACGCCGATGCGCTGGCGTCCACTGAAGTTCGGACGCAGCGTTTGGTCGCCGGCCAGGATGACGGGCGCGCCGAGGTTGTAGTTCCGATTGCGGAGCAGATTCACGGTGTTGACGTAGTTCAACTGCACGCCGGCGACGAAGTTCTTGAAGACTTCCGTGTCCACGCCGAGGCCGGCTTGGAAGGAACGCGGATTCACGAAATCATTGGCGTTGAGTGTGAGAGCGGCTCCGGCGAACGGGTCGAGCGTGCCGCCACCGAGCCAGATGGCCGCGGCTCGCTGCACAGTATCCACCGGGATGATGGGCAGGCCGGTTAGCGACGCAGAGTTCAGATCGACGCCCACTTGCTTGAAGACGTTGTAGATCGAAGGCCGGGTGGCGTCGCCGCCGATCTGGATCGAGACGTCGCCGGGAATGGCGCGGAAGTTGTTGGTGCCGCCCGCGAAGACGATCATCGGGGTTGCGCCGTAGAACAGGCCGGTGTTGCCGCGGACCACGGTCTTATGAGCGCCCGAAACCGGGTTCCAGGCAAAGCCGAAGCGGGGCGCCACCTGGTTGGTGACATCGCGCATCTTGGTGGGGTCGAGCTGGCGGCCGATCGGGAAGACCACGTTCGACACACGATTCACGAGGGAGGTGTTGTCGGAAGAAGGCGTCGGGTTGAACTGCCCTTCCCAGCGCAGGCCGAAGTCGAGAGTCAGCTTGCTGTTGATGCGGACGCTGTCTTGGGCGAAGAAGGCGAGCTGCTGCAGGCCGTAATCCGCGAGCAGGTTGCCGATCGCGCGCTGGTAGATCACTCCCGGAGCGTCGAAGCGGTTGCCGCCGTTGGTTCCGTTGCCGCCGAGCAGTTGCGCGGTGGTCTGGGCGTTCGAGACGTTGGTGTTGAATGTGCCGAACTGATTGAAGCCGAACGACTGGTAGGTGGACAGCTTGCTATAGTCCACGCCAAATTTGAGCGAATGCTTGCCAGTCAGCACCGTGATGCTGTCGGTCAACTGGTAGCGGTGGTCGTCCTGCACGGTGGGCAAAAAGTTGCGTGCGCCGAAGTTGCCGATGAAGTTCAGAACGCCAGGCGTCTCGGAATTGGCGAGGCGCGGGCGAACTTCGTAGCTGCCGCTGAAGCGGAGGTCGTTCACGATGGCAGGGCTTACGATGTGCGTGTACTGCAGAGTTCCGTTGTGGACGCGATCCTTTTCGGTGCCTTCGTTGCTGAGAGCGAACTGGCTGAAGGGGTTCGACGCGCCGCCGACGGTGACCGCGTTGTTTTCGGTTGAATTGCTAAACGTGTAGCGGGCGGTGAGGCGGTGGCCTTTGGAGAACTGATAGTCGGCGCGGCTGAGCAGCGCGACTGCGTTGTTGTCCTGAGTAAACGCCTTTTGCTCGGCGCGGAAGAAATCGAGCGTCGGCTGCGTCAGCGGGCTCGCGGTGACGTTGCTCACCTGCGGAAATACGCTCTGGCGGGGCGTGTCGGCTTTTTGTGCTTCGATGGCGCCGAACCAGAACAGCTTGTCCTTGATCGCCGGGCCGCCGGCCGCGCCGCCATACTGCTGCAGCGTTTCAGAGGGCGTCACCGTGATCTTGCGGCGCAGATTGATGTCGGAGGTGAAATCGAGCGGATCGAGCACCGGAATCGGGCTCTGGGCGCTGAACTTGCGGTTGCGGTTTTGATAGAAGCCTTCGCCGTGGATTAAGTTCGTGCCGCTCTTGGTGATGGTGTTCATCACGCCGCCGGTGGAACGGCCGTACTCCGCCGTGTAGCCCGTGGCGACCACCTGGAATTCCTGAATCGCGCTCTGGGGAACGGTGAGAATCGAGTTCGACCGCTCGCCGCCGCGGATGCCGCCGAAAAACGGCTGGTTGTTGTCCGCGCCATCGAGCATGATGTTCGAATAAATCGCGCGCTGGCCGGCGAAGGACAACTGCCCGCGGGTTCCGTCGTTGACCTGTACGGTCGGCGTCAGCACCGCAAAGTCCTGCACGCGGCGGCCATTGATGGGCAGGTTGGTGATCGCGTTCGAGTTCACCACCGTTGAAGGCGCCGGCGTTACTTCGCTGAGGAGTCCTGCTGTGACTTCGACTGTAGTTGAAGTGGCCTGAACCTGCAGATCGACATCAATATTGATCGCCGAGCCGACGGTGACGACAATGCCTTTCAGCGTGGCGGGGGCGAAGCCTTGCGCCTCCGCGACCAATTCATAGCTGCCTGCGTCGAGCTGGACGGCGCGGAACAATCCGTCGTTATTTGCAGTCAACTCGCGGGTGAACCCGGTGCCAATGTTCTTGATCTTGATTTTGGCGCCAGGGACGACGGCTTTATTTGCGTCAAATACGATTCCGACGATTTGACCCTTGTTGGCATCGACCTGACTGAACGCCAGGAAAGATAGGCAGACTAAGGCTAAGGCAGCCTTGACGCCGCTGAGGAGGCGAGACTTCAGAATATTCATAGAGAAGCGTGGTTGGGTAAACCTTGGCTTCCATAATACCGGAAATTCATGACGGAGCCGTTACAGGAATGACTCCGCCAGATGGGGACATTACTGAACGGGTGAGTAGTCGGTCGGGTTCATGTAGACCGACTCAACCTTCTCGACGATCTTGCCGTCGGCTTGAGATGCCTGCAGCACCTTCTGCCATTCGGGATCCTTGCCGAAGGCAGCCCAACTGGCTTTGGCTGCTTCACGGCTCTCGTGCGAGATCACGTAGATGAGAGTGTTTTCCGAAGCGGGCGCATCCTGGGGAACCCAGTAGCCGACATTCTTCATGCCGTGCTTCTCGAAGATCTTCGTCGTGTGGTCTCGGAACCGCGCCTGGAGGGCGGGCAGGCGGCCCGGTAGCGTGTGATACGTGCGGAGCTCATAAACGCGATTGGACGCGGCATGCGCTTCCCGCACTTGGCTCAGAGTGTGTGTCATGAAAACACCGGCGGCGATACCCGCGAATACGAGGAGGGCTTTTTTCATCACGGATATCGTATCAGGTCCGGGCGAAACGCGAAGGAGCGGCGGACGCGTTCTCCCAGCAGGTACGGTAGAGTTGCTCCATCTCACGAGCAAACCCCACGGTGTCGCAGACCGGCGAGTCGAGCAGTTTCTGGCGCATCTCGCGCCGCAACTGCCCCAGGCGCTGCGTGGCGCCGCTCGAGTTGGCGAGGCGCGATCCCATAGCGACAAATTCGGCCAGGTCACTCGCGACGAACTCCCCGAGGCCTGCCGCCAGGAGAATCGAAGCGCTGGTTCGCGAGGCCCAACGATCGCCCGCGAAGGTAAGCACTGGCACGCCCTGCCAGATTGCTTCCGTTGTTGTGGTGCCTCCGTTATAAGGAAACGTGTCGAGCGCCACGTCGATGCGGCCGTACGCCTCGAGAAAATCAAAGTGCGGCGACGGCCCTTCGAGTTGCAGCCGTTCCCCTTCGACGCCATGTCTCGCGAACTGGCCGCGTACAAACTGGCGCAGCGATTCAGACCGCAGATGCCCATTCTTGATCAACAGGGAACTGCCGGGGCTCGATCGCAGGATGCTGCTCCAAGCCGCCACGACATCGGGAGTGATCTTATACTGCGAACAGAACGAGCCGAACGCAAGGCCCGATCCGGACGGACGGCCAGGCGGCGCTGCGGCGACGGGCGGCACGGGATAATCGACGCTAAAGGTGAGGTAGCTCCCGCTGACGCGCAAGATCCGTTCCGAATAGTGACTCTCCTCGTCTGCTGGAATCACCTGTTGGTCCCCAATCAGATAGTCGAACCCCGGCAATCCAGTGGTCGCATACATGTTGAACCAGCCGATGGCGACCGGCGCCACCGGCTGTCCGAACAGGGGCAGACGCTCGAGTTCGCTATAGCCGTTGAGATCGATCAGCACCTGAATGCCCGCGCCTGCAATCAGGTTCCGCAACGCATCGTTGTTCATGCCGCTGATGTCGTGAAAGCGATCCTCCCGCTGTTGCGCGTACGCGTCCCCGAGCGTGGAACGAGGCGAGTCCGAGAAGAGATGGACTTCGACCTGCGAACGGTCGTGCTGGTTGATTAAACCCCAGACCGGCTTCATCCAATTGTCGCCGTGAAAGAACGACGAAAGGTAACCGATGCGGAGGACTTGTCCATTTGTCACGCGCGGCGCGCGAGCGGGGCTCTTCGCCGCTACGGCCTTGCGCGAGGCTTCCGCTAGACTCGCCTTTGCCCAGGCGCGCCGCATGTCGAGCACCGCCCTGTTGTCTTCGGCAGACGCCCCCGGAATGACGGTGGCCAGAGTCGCGTGCGACAACGTGGCGACCTCGGCGGCCTCGCGATCGGCGCTGCAGACCCGCAAATGTCCGACCGCCGCATCGACGTGGCCCACCTCGTACAAGGCCCGCGCCAGATTGTGCCGCGCTTTGACAAAACCGGGCTGCCGCTCCAGAGTGTTCTCAAAGCAATCGATGGCGCCGACGTATTCCTGCCTCGAATTTTCCGCGCAACCCGCGGCATACCAAGTGGCGGCCGGAGAGGGATCGATCCGCAGGGACTTGCGGTACGCCTCGAGCGATCCCGCGAAATCACCCGCGTCCTGCAGGGCGTTGCCCAGTTTCCGCAAGCGTTCGGGATCTTCGAGTTGAACCTCGATTGCCCGGTCCAGGTGGCCGGACGCCTCATGGTCGAGAGCCGCCGCGATCAGGCTGCGCCGCAGCGCCCAAAGCACGGGTGCATTGGCGGGATTGCCCCGCAGCGCGTGTTCGAAATGCCTGCGGCCGCCTTCCGCATTGCCCGCCGCCGTTTCGGTCACTCCCAAATTGTGATGGATTTCCGACTCGTCGCCGCCGCCGCGGTGGAGCGCCGTGCGGAATTCCGTCAAAGCTTCGTCGAAGCGGCCCTGTTTGCGCAGCAGATTTCCCAGACTGAGATGAAAGTGCGCGCGGCTGTCGATGCCGATCGCCTCCCGCAGACTCGCTTCGGCTTCGGTGTGGCGGCCAAGGGCGAAGAGGACTGTGGCCAGCGCATTCCGGTGTTCACAGTCATTCGTTCCGATGGCGATCGCCGATTGCAGCAAATTTACCGCCTGGACGCTATTGCCTGCCTGATGGAGGACGCAACCCAGTAGATAAAGGGCGGTGTCGTTCCTTGGATTGGACTGCAGAACCCGCTGGTAATGTTCCGCGGCGCCCCGCAGATTGCCCGCATCGTGATGGTCCCGGCCCTGCTGCAGTAGTTGTTTTTGTTTCTCTTCTTCTTCCCGCAAGCTCGCTCCCGTCTCTCAAGGATACGGGGTCGATGCCCGGTTCGCCTACCTATCTTCCGGTTTTTTATGTTGATTCGAATGCATTTGTTCGAGGTGCGCGAGGATGAGCGCGCCCTGGTCCCAATCGGGGTAGGTGCGGATGGCGTCGCTGAAGGTTTTGAGTACGCTGTCCACATTGCAGCCGTTCTCCGATAGCCACCCTAACGGAGATTCGTAGGATTCGACTTCCACGCGGATATCCTTGAACATCAGGCCGCGCTGACGCGAGGGATGAAACCCAGCGGCCTTTGAGAGAAGCAACGCATTCGCGTCGCGGCACAGCGACGGCGTGGCCGTGATATCGAGCCGCGCCAGATCGCGGAACGCCAGCCCGTCGCCTTTGGCGAGCATCTCTTCAACTTCCGCCTGCCGGTTCGGGCGCTCCCGCATCGCCTTCAGTGCGGCTTCGTACAGCGGATCGTCGTAGCGCTCCGTGAAGGCCATCCATTCGCGGATTGGAGATTCCGCCGTCAACCGGCCAAACGCGGCCCGCCGTTCGATTCGCATAGCCTCGCGCTTTGCTTCGCGCTCCGCCTTGATGCCCGGCAAGGCAGCGACGCACGGCCACGGTACGATCGACAGACACAGCACCGCGCCCCAGGCGTATGCGAAGCCACTTGCCGGGATGCCCGTAAGTAGTGCAGGGAACACGCCACACGCCGAAATCAGCATCAGCAAAGGGGGCGCCAGGGCGGGAACAACGATCATCCAACGGTTCTCATCGCGCTGGCTTTGCAGGTGCAGCAGGGCGAATGCCGCCGCGCAGGAAGCGGGATGCAGCAGAATGGCCGCGACCGCGGACCACCCTGGAACTCCCTGGCGTCCGCTCCCGATCCACAACAGAATGGCGAGAATCGCCCACAAAACGAAGATGTAAATTGCGGTGAAGGCCTGCGCCAGGCCGTTGCCCGCGGCATCGGAATTGTTCAGGTCGAACAGGCAGGCGATGACGCCAATCCACAACGGGACGGCAAGAACGAGAAGAAGGATCCAGAAGGTGGTCATTTTAGGTCCACACTCCTGCAAGCGGCAAGCGGCGGCAGAATCCGCCAGAAAACTATGCGCCGTTTGCGCGAGGCGGCGAACTCTTACGCAGCACCTGCAGCAGTTCCGCCGGGTCGAGAGGCTTGGTGATGTAGCCGTCCATGCCGGCCTCCCTGCATCTATGACGGTCTTCCGCCATGGCGTGCGCGGTGAGCGCGACGATCCGGGTTTTGCGCCCCAGCGCGAGTTCCATGCTGCGGATCTGCCGGGTGGCTTCATATCCGTCGAGCTCGGGCATCTGGCAGTCCATGAGAATGAGATCCCAGGTGTCCTGAGTGAAAGCCCGCACGGCTTGCGCTCCGTTCGAAGCGAGCCCTACGGAATGGCCCATTTTCTCGAGCAGCCTCGTGGCGACGAGCTGATTGACGCGATTGTCTTCGGCGACGAGCACCCGTAGCGAGGCAGGCTCGGGGTGGTGCGCATCGTCCGTTCCGGTGGCGTTGACGCCGGCAAATCCCGGTTCCGCGAAAGGCGGCGGAAAGGGGATCTCGAACCAGAACGTGCTACCTTGCCCCGGGATGCTGTCCACGCCGATTTCGCCGCCCATCAACTCCACCAGCTTCTTCGAGATTGCAAGGCCCAGCCCGGCGCCCTCGTGGTGGCGTGTGGAACTCGAGTCCACCTGGGTGAACGGGTTGAATAGGGCCGTCATCGCGAAGCGCGGGATGCCGATGCCAGTGTCCGAAACGACAAAGCGGAGGCGTGGATGCGGTCCATCGCTCCTGCCGTGCGCGGGTTCCAGCGTTAGGGTCACCTGTCCGGTCTCGGTGAATTTGATCGCGTTGCCGGCGAGGTTCAACAGCACCTGCCGGATGCGGTGCGAATCTCCGCGTCCCGATTGGGGAATCGCGTCGGCGATCGACACGTGCACGCGAAGCCCTTTTTCGCGGGCGGCGGGCATCACCAGTGCGGAAACGCTCAGCAACAATTCGCGCGCCGAAAAATCCACTGCAGCGACGCGCATGCGGTCCGCCTCGAGCTTCGAAAAATCGAGCACATCGTTGATCACGGAGAGGAGCGACTCGCTGCTTTGCGTGATCGTGTCGAGTATTTCGCGCTGCTCGAATGTCAGGGGAGTGTCGCGCAGCAGGTTCGCCATGCCGAGCACGCCATTCATCGGCGTCCGGATCTCATGGCTCATGGTGGCGACAAACATCGATTTCGCGTCGCTCGCGCGCATGGCGGCGAGCCGCAACTGGCGCATCCGCCAGGACACCGCCGCAGCCAGCGCCAGCAGCAGCACCAACACCGCCGAAACAGTCGTCAACAGCTTTTGCCTGCTGCGGAACACTAAAACCTGATTCACCGATGTCACTTCGTTAGGAGTAGCCAGGAACCACCGCGCATGCAGGTCGCTCAGAAGTCCGTCGTCGGCGATATCGCAGATTTCCTCGCGAAGTAGATCGGCCACCGGCCGGGCGCGCAGGGTGGAACCTATGCCTGCTTCCATTACCGCTTCGCGCATGGGCCAGAGCCGCACGGGCTTACCCTGGCATTGGGGCGGTCCGTTCATCAGAAACGGGGTAACTTCGCGCAGTTCGGCGAAACCGGCGTCTGCCTGGCCGCTGCAGACCGCGATCAGCACGTCCTGCCAGTTTTCCTGAGGCGCGATCACGGCGCCGGGCAGGGTTCTTTCGGCGAACGCAAGAGCAAAATGCGAGGAATTGGTCGCGATTCGTTTGCCCGCGAAGTTCGACGGAGCGGGCATGCCTTGCGGACCTTTTTGCACGATGCCATAGAACGATTCAAACCAACTGTTGCTGATGTAGGGAGCGCGTCCCAGGCCGGCAACGTCCGACGAGCGCGGAAACAGGTCGATCGCGCCGCTTTGAAATGCCGCGAGGGCGCCTTGTGGAATGAAGACCCATTCGAGCTGGATGCCGGCGCGCCTTGCCGCCTCGTCGAAGACATCTTTGCCGAAGCCAGCCGGGACGCCGTCCGGTCCTTTGGAAATGAACGGCTCGGTCTGGTGATAGCCGATGCGCCACTTCTGAGCTCGCGCCGCCTTCAACTCTTGTGATCGCGCCACGTAACGCCACCCGGCGGCGCCGAGAATCACAACGCCAACCGACGCTAAAGCTGTGTATTTAAAGGAAGATAACCGCTTGCGACGGAAGCCCACGGACGAAGTTGGCATGGTGACGATCAGGTAGGGACTAATCCCCTAGGGGATATATCGACCACTAAGTGAAATTTCAACAGTTCCCAACTGCAATCTCAGGCCGGGACCAGGATCGCCTGAAAATAGGCGACCGTCTCGCGTAAGCCTTCTTCAAGGGGAACCTTGGGTTCCCAGCCGAGCAGCGCCCTGGCCTTCGAGATATCGGGACGCCGGCGTTTGGGATCGTCTTCGGGCAGCGGCTCGTGGACGATCTGCGATTTGGCGCCGGTCAGGCGGAGAATCCGTTCGGCGAATTCGAGCATCGTGAGTTCGACCGGATTTCCCAGGTTGGTCGGGTAGCGTTCGTCTGAAAGCAGCAGCCGGTACAAGCCGTCCACGAGGTCGCGAACGTAGCAGAAGCTGCGGGTTTGCGTGCCGTCGCCAAACACGGTCAAGGGTTCGCCGCGCAATGCCTGATCGAGAAACGCGGGCACCACGCGGCCGTCGTTCAGAGCCATGCGGGGGCCGTAGGTGTTGAAGATCCGGGCGATATGGGTTTGTACGCCATGTGTACGATGCCACGCCATGGTGAGAGCTTCGGCGTACCGCTTGCTCTCGTCATAGCAGGATCTCGGGCCGACCGGGTTGACGTTGCCCCAGTAGCTCTCTTTTTGCGGATGCTCGAGCGGATCGCCGTAGCATTCCGACGTCGAAGTCAAGAGAAACTGCGCGTTGTTCGCATGTGCGATGGCGAGCATGTTGCGCGTGGCGGTGGACCCGGTTTCCAGAGTTTCGAGAGGGAACGCCAGATAGTCCCGCGGGCTGGCTAGCGAAGCGTAGTGCAGGACGGCGTCAAAGCGCCCAAGATCCGGAATCGCGCCCGTGACATCGCATTCCACAAAGTGGAAACGGCTCTCGTTCGCCAAGTGCTCGATATTGCGGCGCTGCCCGGTTTTAAAGTTGTCGAGGCCTACCACGTCGTGACCTTCCGCCAGGAGACGGTCGCACATATGAGAGCCAATGAAGCCGGCAGCTCCGGAAATTATGAGTCGCAAACCTGGATTCTAACATGGCCCCCATAATAGATAGATGCGCGTTATCCGGTCGCCCTACATGGAGTGGGCCAAGACCAACTTCACGACTCCTCCCGAATGCAATCTTGCCTCCAGCGGGCTGGGAAACGTCCTCCTTTCCGAACTGGAAGGCGTAGATTTACCCGGTCTGGAGATCACGGGAAAGAGCTTCTATGGTTACGATCCGCTGCAGAAAGCGCTGTCCAGCCATACGGGTGCCCCGCCGGAATCGATTTTTGCGGCGACTGGAACCTCGATGGGCAATTTTCTCACCATGGCTGCCACGCTCGAGCGCGGCGACGAGGTGTTGTTCGAGCATCCGGTGTACGGCCTGCTGACGAATGCAGCCGGATTCCTGGAGGCCGATATTCGCCACTTCCCACGCAAGGCGGAAGAGGGTTTCCGCCTCAATGTGGATGAGATCGCAAAGCACGTGACGCCCAAGACACGTTTGATCGTGGTGACCAACCTGCACAATCCGTCGAGCGTTTACACGCCGCCCGAAGTGATGCTCGAGATCGGCGCCCTGGCGCGATCGGTGGGCGCGCGGGTTCTGGCGGATGAGGTGTACCTGGAATCGGCCTTCGAACTGCCGCGGCAGTCGGCGTTTTTTCTGGGCCCCGAATTTGTGGTCACCAACAGTCTGACCAAGGTGTACGGATTGAGCGGACTCCGCTGCGGCTGGGCCATCTCGCAGGATGTCGATTTCATCCGCAAGATCTGGCGCTTGAACGATCTCTTTGGAGTCATTCCCGCGCACCCCGCGGAACGGTTGAGCGTGATCGCGTTTTCGCAGATTGAACGGCTGCGGTTGCGAGCCAAGGCGATTCTGGACGCGAACCGCGCCGAGGTCAACGCGTTTCTGCGAGCGATTGGACAGCCGGAGGTCCCCTATGGCACGGTGGCGTTTCCGGCGATCCGCGACGCCGAACGGCTGACCGCGGTGCTGCGGGAGCGCTATCAAACGGCCGTGACGCCCGGAAGTTTCTTCGACATGCCGGATCATCTGCGCATCGGCTTCGGAGGCCCGCACGCGACACTGGTCGAGGGTTTGCGCCGGATTTCGGAAGCGATAGCGCAGGGATACTAGCGCTCTTGGCCGGCGGCGGGCGACGGCTCGGCGGCTTGCCCGCTGGCGCTGAGGATCACGATGTCGACCCGGCGGTTGCGTGCGCGCCCTTCCGGTGTTTCGTTGGTTTCGATGGGCGCGACATCCGCGTAGCCGCCGATCGACATGCGTTCCCGTTCGATGCCTCCACGCACGTGCAAAAGCTCGAGGATCGCGATGCTGCGGGCGGCGGACAGTTCCCAGTTGGAATGAAAGCGCGAGTTCCGGATGGGGATGGAATCTGTGTGGCCTTCGAGGCGGATAGGGTTAGGCAGTTTGCGCACGGCGCGGGCTACTTTATCGAGCGGCCCATAGGAAGATTCGAACGCGTCGGCGCCGCCCGAATCGAAAAGCAGGGTCTGCGCGAAGCTCACGATGAGCCCGCGTTTTTCCATCTTCATATGGACCTCACGCCGGTCGATCTCGGCAGCGAGTTCCTTGGCCAGGGTTTCGAGCGATGCGATCAGCTCGCTGGAAGCGTGGGAGGATTTGGCTTCGGCGATGATCCGCTCCGTTTCCTTGCGTCCGCCGCCCGCGCCCTTCATCTGAGCGTTGCCTTGCCCCTTGTCGTCGATGGTTCCGCCCAAAACAGAGGCCACAGCGCTTTGCTCGAAGGCTTTTTTGACCGCTTCGGCGACTTGTTTGGCGCGCCCCTTGTCGGTCTGCGCGGAAGCGAACATGACCACGAAGAAGGCGAACAGCAGCGTGATGAAATCGGCATAGGAAACGAGCCACCGTTCATGATTCTCGTGGGCTTGTTGCTTTCGCTTGCGGGCCATGGCGCTAACTCTTCTTTCCGCCCGCCGCCGCCGCGCGCGGGGCCCGATCGTGGTCAAACGCTTCCAATTTGGCGCGTAGCAACGTTGGATTGAGGCCTTCGGCGATGCCAAGGACGCCTTCCAGTTTGAGTTCGGCGAGATGGATTCGCTCTTCGGCGCGCGCCTTCATTTTGGCGGCCATCGGCAGAAAAAAGATGTTGGAGAATGCGACTCCGTAGACGGTGGCGACGAATGCGACCGCGATGCCATGGCCCACCTCATCGATGTTGGCGAGATTCTTCATGACCTGAATGAGACCCATCACGGCGCCGATGATGCCGATGGTGGGCGCGTAGCCTCCCGCCGACTCGAAGACTTTGGCTTCGGCATGGCAGCGCTGTTCGTCGGTCGACATGTGGAGCTCCATCATTTTGCGGATCTCCACGAGATCGGCGCCATCGACGGCGAGCGCGAGCGCTTTTCGCAGAAAAGGGTCCTCAATTGCATCGGCCGCTTGTTCGAGCGAAACAATCCCGTGCTTGCGGGCCTCACCCGCGTACTTGATGATTTCCTCGATTAGAACGCCGGCTTTTTGCGGGTTCTCCGCAAAGGCCGAACGGGCCCCGCGAATCGCGCCGCGCATCGTGGAAATCGGCGTGGCGATCATGACGGCTCCCGCCGTTCCGCCCAGCACGATCAGTGCGGCCGTCAGTTGCGCAATGTCCCTGACCTCGCCCTTTTCGAGCAATAGCCCACCGACGATCGCGGCAAGAGCAAGTACTCCGCCGCCGAGGGTTGAAACATCCAGGCGTGATTTCGCTGCCATACGCGTCTACTCGCTCCCAGCGGAATGCCCGGGGCCGCGGATCGCCTGGGGATCCGCATACAGCTTGCGCCGGTACTCGACCACTCGTCGTACTACCTCTTGTGCCGTTTCCAGCACCATCAGCTTCTGGCCGTTGGTCAAATGGATGACTGTATCTGGCGTCGTCTCAATCTGTTCGATGAGGTCGGCGTTTAAAACCAGCGGTAACTTGTTGATTCTCGTGAGCTGGATCATGCCGATATTAGGCTTATCGGCGTCTGAGTCTCCCGTTTGATGAATATCCGGTTGAGCCTGTTTCCCGGCCGTTGCCGCCTGAATAGACAGAGAGTGATTTGTCCTTATGTCGAGATTGATCCTGACCAGTGGATTCCTATTTGCAGCGATGTCCCTTTGCGGACAGGAATCCGGACCGGCGCCCCAAACCGCTTCCACAGTTGGCGGTTCCGCTGCTGTTACCGCTAAAGTGGTATCTCCTCCGGCCCGGGAGGTCGAATTGGCCAAAGCCGTCGAAAAGCAGGAGCAGCGCCATTTCGAAATGCACAGATTCTATATCCCGTCTACGCAAGGCAACCTGCAGTGGCTTTCCGCGACGGTCGGCGCCAAGCCGGACGAAGCAGTCGTGGTCTGGAAACTGATGCGCGCCTGGGACAATGTGCGCGCCATCCACGACAGGTCGTAGGCGTGTCGTATACTGGCTCGGATGATCCGAACCACTGTACTTTACCCTTCTTCCGCCACCCGTTTCGACTACGACTACTACATGCACAAGCACACCGCGATGCTGCTCGAGTTGTGGAAGCCGTTTGGGTTGGTGAGCGTCGAAATCAACAGGGGCGTATCGGGCCTCGTGCCCGGTAGCACGCCTGCTTACGTGACCATTACCTCCTTGACCTTCACATCGGTCGAAGCGATGCAGGGCGCGCTCGCAGCGACAGGCGCTCAGGTGCTTGGCGACATTGTGAACTTCACCGACGTCCAGCCCGAAGTGCAAGTCAACGAAATTCTGATGTAGCGCGCCGGACCCGGCAGAGATTGTTCGGCGCTCACTATCTCACATTATTTCTTCCGGATGGCCCGCATCCAAGCGCGCGGGCCCCGCATCCAACCGATCAACATACCCGAATTGCCGCTGCTTTGTGACGCGCGGCATGGCCAGGCACAGCGTTGATGACCCGTGCAAAACGGGTGCGGCACGAATGGTTCGTGGTCGATTGGCGGTGCGCCAAGCCGCACCCTTTGCACTTTTAAGGATCGGATTGCCGATCCTCCAACTGAAATGAGAGCCTAAGGGTTTCCAGGGATGAGAATTCGAATAATCTGTCTAGGCGGAGTACTGGCGACGGTGGCCTCCATCGCCCAGGAACCGGAAACAAGGACCGAACTGCTCGAAAGAGAGAGAGCAGAGAAGTCCAAACAATTACAGCCGGATGAGGTGACGCCGCTCGAACGCCGGTTGCGCGCCTTCAAAGACGGCAAATACCTCGAGCGTTTTACGGCCGGCTTCAATGGCTTTCGCTTCAAGGTCGGCAACATGGTTACCGGCGGCGGCTTCGCCATCGGACCTGAATATTCACGGCGCGACTTATATCGCGGCCGGCTCACTGCCCGGGCAGCGGCTCAGTTCTCCACCAAGGGCTATCAAAAGTACGAAGTGGAATCGACCATGCCAAGGCTTCTCGGCGGAAAGATGCAGATTGAGGCGTTGGCGAGCCATCGCGATTACCGGGCTCTGGAATACTATGGCTCCGGTCCCGATCGTCCCAAAGACCTGCGTGCGAACTACAAGCTCGAGGACACCTCGATTGACGGGATCGTCGGAATTGAACCGGTCAAACGAATCAAGTTCGGGGCATCCACCGGATACCTGTGGACGAATGTCGGCCCCGGCTCGAGCACGCGTTTCATTTCGGCCGAGAAGGTGTTTTCGCCTTTGGCTGCGCCCGGCATTGACCGGCAGCCTTATTATCTGCGAACCGGCGTCTTTGCCCAGTTTGACTACCGGGACGATCCGCTGGCGACACCCAAAGCCGGCGGCAACTACGTCTTTCAATATGCCTGGTATAACGACCAGCGTTTTGACAGCTATAGCTACCGGCGCATGGATGTGGACCTGCAGCAATATGTTCCGTTCTTCAACAAGACCCGAATCATTGCGCTGCGGGCGAAAACCACCCTCACCGACTCGGACAACAATAACCAGATTCCGTTCTACATGCAGCCATTCCTGGGCGGCTCCGACGATCTGCGCGGATTCCGGCCCTTCCGCTTCAACGATCGCAACAGCCTCGTCATGAACGCCGAATACCGCTGGGAGATTTTCAGCGGACTCGACGGCGCGATCTTCGCCGACGCGGGAAAGGTCGCTCCGAGGCGTGGGCTCATCAACTTCAACGACCTCGAAAGTGCGGTCGGCTTCGGTCTCCGCTTCAACGCCCGCAACACCACATTTCTGCGTTTTGACGTAGGGTTCAGCCACGAAGGATTTCAGATCTGGGTGAAGTTCAACGACGTATTCCCGAGGCGACGCTTCGGCACTTCGACAGGCCAACCGGTGTACTAATGATGAAACGATTTGCCTATCTCGCATTCCTGTTGCCGCCGCTCGCCGCGTTTGAGCAGCGCAAATTCTATCCAGACGATCCGCTCGACAAAGAGCCGGCGCCGCTTTCGGCCGAAAAGGTGAACAGCCGCAAGCTCAGCGACTATTACGATCTTTTCTACAATCAGTTTGGCCATCCCGGCGAACCGCAGCCGAAGAAAGGGCGGCCTCCGATTCGCGCCAAGGGCGTGAATACACTCGGCGAGCCGATGGATGGGGCCTGGTACACGAAACGCCACTACTACCATCGGATGTCCATCGAGGAACTGCAGCGCGGGCCCGGCAACACGACGGCGCCCACGGCGGGCAAATGGACCGTCATCGGCGCCAAGTCCGAAGGGATCACGGCCGGCTTCACGATACTCGACGCCCAGAAACGCCGCTATTTCGTGAAATTCGACCCCATCTCGAACCCGGAAATGGCGACTTCGGCGGATTCCATCACCTCCCGCTTCTTCTATGCGCTCGGCTATCACGTGCCGCAGAACTACCTTGTCACCTTCGCGACCAACCAGCTCGAACTGGGGGAGAACGTCGAAGTGATGGACAAGCAGGGGCGCAAGCGCATGATGACCCAGCGCGATATCTTCGAAATTCTCTCGAAAGCCCCGTCGCTCGCGGATGGACGCTACCGCGCTACGGCGAGCCTCGCCATTGAAGGCAGGCCCGTCGGCCCGCCGCGGTATCACGGATCCCGCAAAGACGATCCAGACGATGTCGTGCCGCATGAGCATCGCCGCGAACTGCGCGGCCTGCATGTGTTCGCGGCATGGCTCGACCACGATGATTCACGGGCGATCAACAACTACGATGCGCTGGTCACCGAAAACGGGCGCTCGTTCCTCAAGCATTATCTGCTCGATTTTGGTTCGACGCTCGGCAGCGGCAGCCAGCGCGCCAACAGTCCGCGATCCGGAGCCTACTACTTCGGCTGGAAGACCTCCGCGGAACAGTTGTTCACGCTGGGCCTCAACCCGCCCTACTGGGCCCGCGCGAAATACCACTATTATCCGAGTGTCGGACGCTTCGAAGGCAAGGTATTCAACCCCGACCGGTGGACTCCGGAGTATTTCAACCCCGCTTTCCTGAACCGCCTGCCCGACGACGAATTCTGGGCTGCGAAACAAGTCATGGCATTCACCGACGACGAGATTCGCGCGACCGTGGCCACTGGCCAGATCAGCGATCACGAGGCTGAAGAGTATCTGGTGCGATGCCTGATCCAGCGGCGCGACACAATCGGGCGCGTCTATTTCGCCAAGGTTCTGCCGTTTGACCGCTTCCGTCTGGAAGGCGGCAAGCTGCTGTGGGACGACCTGAGCCATGGCGTGAATGACGCGAAGGTTGCCTGGCATTCGTTCGACAACAAGACCGGCGCCCGCAGCCCCGCTCCCGGCCCGCCCGCTGGCGCTGGCGAGTACGGCGTGGCGGAGATCTCGGCGCCGTCGCGGCCCAATCAGACGATTCTGGCGTACTTCCGCCAGGGCAAGCTGGTTGGCGTCGACCGGAACTGGTAAACCATGTCGATCCAGCGGACGGATTATCAAAGTATCCCGGAACTGCGATCCCGGGCGGGCTTTTCAGGGTTTCGGGTGGAGGGCGAGCCTCCGCGTGGACCGGTGGAACGCTTTCTCTCTCTATTCGCGGATGTTCGGGCGGGCGAAGGCGCGGGAGTATTGCTGCTCACCGCGAATATCCTGTTGTTGCTCGGTTCTTACTATTTGTTGAAAACCGCCCGCGAACCTCTCATCCTGACGGAAGGCGGGGCGGCGGTCAAATCGTACTCTTCCGCTGGGCAGGCCGGGCTCCTGATGATCCTCGTGCCGCTTTACGGTCTGGTGGGCGCCCGGGTCAACCGGCTGAAGCTGGTGGTGGGTCTAACGCTGTTCTTTGCCTCGCACCTTTTGATTTTCCAGGCACTCGGGCTCGGCGGCATGAGCATCGGGATCGCCTTCTACATCTGGGTGGGCATCTTCAATGTTTTTGTCATCTCGCAATTCTGGGCGTTCGCGAACGACTTGTACACCGAGGCGCAAGGCAAGCGCCTCTTTCCGATGATCGGGGTTGGCGCATCAGTTGGGGCGCTGGCCGGTTCCGAAGCGGCTACGTGGCTTTTCAAGCATCTCCAATTTACGCCCTATGCGTTGATGACCATGGCGGCCGGTGTGCTGGCCGTGAGCGCGGGCCTCACCTATGCCGCGAATCGCACCGAAACATCGCGGGCCGGGCAGGTCATGAACCGTCACGCGTCGGAAAAGCTGGAGGGGCCGAACGGCTTCCAACTGGTTTTTCAGAGCCGCTACCTGCGGCTGATCGCGTTGCTGATCGTTCTGTTGAACGTGGTGAACACCACCGGCGAGTTTCTGTTGAGCTCTGTGGTCGAACAACAGGCATCCGAACTCCATGCCGGCGACAAAGCAGCGATCCGGACGTTTATTGGAGCTTTTTACGGCAGTTATTTCACATGGGTGAATCTGCTGGGGCTGCTGCTGCAGACCTTCGCGGTGTCGCGCATCTTTCAATGGATCGGTGTGCGGGGTTCGCTTTTCATACTGCCGAGCCTTGCGCTGACGAGTTACTCGGTTCTCGCCGTGGCGCCGGTTCTGGGCATCGTACGCGGCGCAAAGATTCTCGAGAATTCCGTCGATTATTCGCTGCAGAACACGGTCCGGCAGACGCTGTTTCTGCCCACGAGCCGGGCGGAGAAATATAAGGCGAAAGCAGCCATCGACACCTTTTTCATGAGGTTCGGCGACGTGCTGCAGGCCGGACTTGTGAGAGCCGGCGAAGGTTTGTCAGTCAGTCTCTCCGGCTTCGCCTGGTTCAACGTGGCTCTTACGGTGTGCTGGCTGTGGATCGCCGCTCTCCTCGGCCGCGAGCACCGGCGCATGGGATTCTGATTTCTTGGCCGCCCGGCGCAGCAACTCCTGCGCATTCATTGCAACGAGTGAATCGAGCACAACCGTCGCGCCGGCTTCTTTCGCCGTGGCAGGCGGAGACTCTTCGAGCACCACCCACAGGGGCTTGCGAATCTGCTCGGGCAGAACCGTTTCGAGATACTCGAGGGCGAGTCCGCGAAACATGCGGTCTTCCTGGTGTAAAGCCCGAAATGCCGCCATCAGCGGATCGCGCGGCAGCACCACCGCGAGCAGCGAAAACACATGCTCCAGGCTGCGGTCCGCCCGTTCCTGCAACACTTCGTCCAGGTACTCTTCCTGTCCCGAATCGCCGCCAGCGTCTTCCATGCGGCGTCTCGAAGTCCAAATCGAGGGATTCACGGACAGTTCCCGGACCACCGCCGAAAAGATGGCGCGACTCCTGAAGTCCAGATCCGGACAATGGCGCTTCATGTAATCGAGCGCCCGTCCGCATTGGTAGCGGATTTCGAAGCGAGGATCCTCGAGGGCGTGAAGGAGCCCATCGACACTTTGCTGCCTGGGCACTCGCGCCAACCAACGAGGCAGCCGGCGGCGGATCGAGAACTCCACATCCTGATCGAGCAGCGCATCGTTCATCTGGCCCAGAATCCGCGGACCGCCGCGTTCCAGGTAGGCTCCTGCGCGCGCACTGACTGGATTCCACGCAAGCAACCGCACCACCTGCGGAACCAGTAGCGGGTCCCAGGGTTCGCTGGGGTCGAGCGCGCGGTTCACCCGCTTCGGATCGCGGCTTCTCAGCTCAATCAGGCGCTCGAGCGAAGGATCGTCCAGCACGGCTGCGGATGGCGGCGTCTGAACGTGCGCATGTGGATCCTGCGTGGCGCGGCCCTTCCGCCGGAACGGAGCCCCGGCGCCGCCCGGAGCGGTGAGATTGACGATCGAAGGCATGCCGTCGAAAACCGTGTTCATCAGGGAGCCGTCCTCGTCGGCTCCACTCTCGTCTTCTCTCGCCCGCTCGACTAAGCCTCGCTCGAGCACGCCCCGATAGGAAGAGTCGAGGCGAAGCGCGAGCCACGTGCTCACGGCGGCCAACACCATGGCGAGCCCAAGGATTTCCGGCCGCGCCAAGGCCGGTCCGAGCCAGGTCATCAACTGCACGGCGCCGGCGCCGACGGCGTTCCGGGGGCGATCGAATCCCACGTCAATGGTCGTCTTTACCGCCCGCTTGTCTGCAGGGGGAACCGGCGTGTACAGAAACTCATAACCGGAGCGGAACAGCGAGCCTCGCTGAAGAACCGCGAGCGCCCGGACCCCTACGACAAAGGGATAGACCGGAACCAGCAGCGCCGCCGTGGCGCCCAATCCCACCGTCACTGGAAGGCTGGCGACCGATCGCGCTACGCCCAGCCGTTCGGCGGCCACGCG
>JACXTT010001790.1_pt1 | contig 35275 bp, 45 predicted proteins | sample 9270951 | NCBI WGS metagenome assembly JACXTT01 (sample SAMN15532306, study PRJNA645909) | rock metagenome | isolation source: weathered quartz diorite | place: Puerto Rico | collected 2017-06-21 | reverse complement strand
CGGTCCAGGCCCCATTCCAGTGCCTTCACCGCGCTCTTGCGGCGGCGGATGCTGCCGCCCACCAGGGCGTCGGCGCGCAGTTCACGATAGACCGTGATGTCCTTGCCCAGCGCCTTCAGTACGGGGTCGGGATTGGGCAAGTACATGCCCAGCCCATAGAAGTCGATGCTGCGCCCGCGCGTGGCGATTTGGTCGGAGAGCGACTTGGTCGACTCGCCAAACTGGACAAATTCCGTGGGGCTGACCCACAAGCCTTTGGATTTCATTGGTAACCGTGGATAAGGCGGGCACTGGCACGGCGGCGGCGTGATTTCACCGTGACCGGCCCAAGGTTGAGTTCCCGGCTGGCGAAGTAGGCCAGCGCGACGGCCACGGCCGCGTCGCCATGACGCTTGCCCTTGTCTTCGCCGGTGGAGCGCTGGTCCGGAATGCGCGGCACGCCCTTGATGACCTGCACCGCGCGCAGGTCGGCCAGGATGTCCTGGTCTTTGGGCAAGCCCGTCAGCGTGCCGTCTTCCAGTGCGGCTTTGAACGGTGGCATGTGTTCGCGGTACCAGCTCTCTGAGAGCATGACCTGCTGCACCACGGATGCGCCATAGCGCTGCATGGCCACCTCGGCCAGGAATTGGCCGTTGCCACGTGCGTCGAACGCGGCGCCCGTCAGCCGCGGCAGGCGGTCGAGCAGATAGAAGGCGATCTGTTCCTGCTGCCGGAAGGGCACGTTGCGCAGCTCGACGACGAAGGGCACATGTCGCACCAGGTTGGCAGTCTGGATCAGCGGCACATGCACGCTAAGGTCACCGCTGCGCCCGAAGTCCTCGCCGTCAAAGGAAATGGCGTCGGCCGGCTGTGCTGCCAGCAATGGCGCCATGTTGGCCTCCAGCCAGTCACGAGCCTCGGCGTGTCGGATGTGGTCGGCCAGCAGCTCGAAACCCGGCTTGCATTCCCAGCGCAGCACGGGTGTATCCGGCGACATGCGCGATTCGATCAGTGCGCGCGACAACCATGCACCGCCAGCGTTGGCCGGTACGCAGTCCAGCTCTTCGTTGGCGCCATCGCCATAGAAGGCATAGACACCAGCCTTCCAGGTGTCTTCTTCCGGAGCCGCCCATTCTTTACCCAAGCGCAAGCAGACACGGCGATACAGGCCGTCGGCCACAGCCTCCTGGAAGGTGACGCGGTGGACGGTGCCCTTGCGCTTGCCAGCGCGGATGTCCTCGACCAGCTCGTTGAACGGGTTATCGGCGCCGTTGTGAGTAGAGATCACGCGCACGCGGCCGCCCCAAATCAGCATGGCCAGCGCGGCCTTGAGCAACTCGCCGAGCTGCTCGTGAAAGGCGGCCTCGTCGATCACGATCGTGCCTTGCCGCCCGCGCAGGTTCGACGGCCGGCTCGACAGCGCCACGATGCGAAAGCCCGAGGCCGGGAAGCGGATCGTGAAGGTCTTGATGTGCTTGTCGTCCTCGTCGCCATCCCAGAAGCCTTCCTCGATCTCGGACGCGGCATGATTGAATGCCCGCGCCCACATCGCGCACGCCTGGATGTACTCGATGGTCATGTCCTGGTTGTACGCGATGTAGTAGACGTTCTGCCCGCCAGCGCTCCGGTTGGCTGCCGCGGTCAGAACATCGTCCGATGCTTCAGCCCAGGTCAGGCCCGTCCGGCGGCTCTTCTCGATCACCTTGAGCGGCGAGGGATCGGCCACCCAGCGCTGCTGGTAACCCATCAGCACAGCCGGGGCGGGCGAGAGCGCGGTATTGGGGATGTGGGCCGGAATGGCGGTCATCCGGCGATTCCCAGGATCTCGCGGCGCAACTGTTCGACCGAGTCGGCCGACAGCCCGCCTTTCTTGGCGATCTTCTCAACGTTGGCGGCGGCTGTCTCGGCCCGTGCCTGCACTTCCTGGCGGAACCGCTTCTGGTTCACACTGGCGCGCGCGAGGGTGGCGATGTTCTTGGCGACGCTCGACAGTAGGCCAATGCGCTCGGCCGGCTCGATGTCTTCGTCGGTCGCTTCCTGCAGGTTGACGATGCTCTCGAAGAGTTCCGTCTGCACCAGGGCGATCACCGCCTCGGAGCGCGCGTCCTGGTCATCGGCGGCCCCTTCGGTCAGCAGGCGAGCGGCTTCCGTACTGGCCTTGATGGCAGCGAAGCGGCGCTCGATCTTCTGGCCGTAGCGGTGGATGGCCGACTTGCTGATCTGGAAGCCCTTGTCCCGCAGCAGGGCTTCCAGCGCCTGATATCCGCTGAAGTTGCCTTCCAGGAGCGCCTTGTCCAGCCAGTCGCGCACCGACCGCGGCAATTGCTCGATGTTGTTGCGGCGCGGCATGGTCAGGCCCAGTACTTCGCCGGGCGGGCAATGCCAGGCTCGCAGTCGATGGTGTACTCGGCGATGTCCACGCCATAGCGCGTGAGATCAGCCCACCAGCGGCCAGACGGCTCCTTGCGCAGCTTGACCAGGTCGCGGTCGGCCAGGTAGTCCAGTTCCTTGCGTACTTCCACCGGGGTCACGTCCGGATAGATGGAGCGCATGGTCATCTGGATCACGTCTTCCACGACCTCTTCGGGGCGCGCATTGTTCAGCGCCAGGATGAGATACCAGCGCAGCGATTCACGGCGCACCTTGGCTTGGTCGATCATTGTTGGGCTCCCCGGAGTTGGATGTTCTCGATCTTCAGCGCCACCGCATCGAGCTTGGCCTCGATGACGGTTTGGTTGCGCACGTAGTCTTCCCGGCGCACGTACTGCAGTGGCAGTTCGGCCTGGAAGCGCAGGAAGTCCTTTTCCAGCGCCTGCCAGGCACCGGTTTCCCGCTTGTTCTGGTCCAGCAAGGCGGCGAACTTCTCGTCCCAATGCTTGGCGCCTTCCAGGCGAGACTGCTCCATGGCCGCAAAGCGCTGGTCCAGCCGCTTGTCCACCTGGGACAGCAGCATGCGGCCGGCGACGAACGCGAAGCTGAGAAAGCCAAGCAGCAAGGTGATCAGGAAAGTCAGCAGTTCCCAGAATTGCACTTGAATGTCCATTACTGCGGCTCTCCTTCCAGCCGGTCAATCAGTCGGTTGACCTGGCTGTCGAGGCGGCGGCAGCGCTCGCCGTAGTCGCTGATGTGGGCGAGGATGTCGGCCTGGCTGAGGCCGGAGTCGTCGAGTAGCCCGGCGCCAGCGGCTGCGGCGGGGTCGGTCTGGTCGCCAGCGCTGCCAGCAGCGGCGGGTGCGCCATTGGCGGGCAGGCCAATGGCGGCGTTGTAGTCGCGCACGAAGCCAACAGTGAACACAGTGCGAGGGATAGGAGCGAGCGCCGCGCCAGGCGCGGGGCGATAGACCGTGGTGACATGGGAGATCCTTTGTTGGAGCTGCCGTTTCTCATTGGCGAAGCGCTGCTGGTCGGTGAGTAGCTGCTTCTCCAGCCCGTTGGCGCGGATGGTTTCTGCCTGGTAACGCAGCCGTGCGAACTCGGTGGCACGGTACAGGGCACGGGCTTCCTCGGCCTTCGTTTCCTGCCGGACAGCTTCCGCCTTGGTGGTGGCGTGACGCTGACTGAGCCAGTAACCGGCTGCGCCCGCGGGGATGGCGCCCGCCAGCGCGCCCACCGCCAGGCTGACGATGATCTGAGTCTTGTCCAATGGGTTCATGCGCAGCTCCCGGCGCCCCAACCAGCGGCGCGATACAGGGGTTCGTGGCGTAGCAGGATGCGGCGGGGGTAGCCGCGGTTCTCGGCAAATGCCGATGGGCGCCGGCCGGCATTGAAGCGCTCGACCTGGTTAAACCACCTGCCGGCATCGGCTTCCGCCGCCGTAGCCATGCGTTGGTCACGGTAGACCCAGCCCAGGCCGCCGTTGTAGGCGGACAGCACCATGGCCATGCGGTCGCAGGGCGTGGCCGCGCGCACGCGCTCCCACAGGTGCCGGTCGTAGGTCACCAGCGCGCGGATGCCCCACGACGGATTGAGCGGTTCCCGGTCCGCAAGCGCTGGGTATGCCTTGGCAATCCAATCTGCCGTGGCCGGCATGAACTGAGCGATGCCCAGCGCGCCGACCGGCGAAGTGGCATCAGGCTTCCAGCCGCTCTCCTGGTGGATTTGGGCAGCGAAGGTAGCGACCGGGGCATCCATGCCCCACACAAAGCGGGCATTGCGAATCAGCTCGGCGCGGTACTTGGCGGCGTCTCGCGGCACCTGGGCCAGGGCAGGCGCCGTCAGCGCACCGACCATCGCCAGGCACAGGAAGGTCATGAAGCGGACGGCGCGTGCCATGGCTAGAGTCCCAGGGCGACGCCGATCACAACCGCCAGCACCACGATTGCCCGGCGCAGCATGGCGTAGGAAAAGACGGTCTCGTAGCCCGCGGAAATGGCATAGTCCGCTTGTCCGTGGGGCTCGTCGGTGCCGTTACGCCAGTCGTACTCCAGGTAGCTGTCCGGCCGGGCGTATGGGAAGAGACCGCGATCGAGCCAGTAGCCGACCACGCCGGCCAGGCTGATCAGACTCAGCTTGTACAGCGCAACGGGAACCTGCTGGGGAGACGTCAGCGCGATGACAACTAGGAAGACGATGGCGGCGACAAGCCAGCCGACCATCCGGGGAAAGCGCTTGGGGAAAGGCATGAGACCCTCCTGAAATGAACATGCCGCCATCGTAGGCGGCATGTTGCGGAGGGTCTTTTAATGCGATTTAAGGCAAGGCACTACGCGTGGATCAGGTCCTCGCGAACGTCCGTGATATTGGCAAACAGTCTCTGCCACCACCGGATCTTGGCCAAGTTCGCCTTGGGGTAACCCATGGCCCGCATTTCCTCGTTGTGGCAGATGACATTCAGGACATGGAGGACGGGTGGCTCCTCTGCCTCGATGGCCAGCCTGTCCTGGCGAACCTGCACAAGCGTGGCGGCATCGGGAACAGCAACTTGCATCCGCCGCTCCAACTGAATGTAGCGCCGAACGAAGTCCGAATGCGCCCGCGCCCGCTGAGCTGATCCGAGGACAAGGTTGACCGCCGATGCCACGGTCACGGTGCCCGCTGCCACAAGAGCCAGCATCTTGTATTGCTGCTCCAGGACGCCATACACCGCCGCCGAACCGAAGATCACCGACAGCATATTGGTCGACATATCCAAACGATCAAAGAACGCGCGCCTCCGATGGTGGTAGCGGATCGATCGTCTCAGGTCGAAGAGCATGTTGTGCCAGTCGAGGTCAACCTTGCTTGTCATCGTTGCTGTTTCCGTTCGGTAGCGGCGGTGGCGGGGGGAGACTGTTCATCACAAACGTTTCCGAACCCTTGTCGTAGGAAATGTAGTCTACCGAGTCATACGTTGTCTTGCCAACCCCGATGCCGATGTTGCCGGATGAGTTGTTCTCGCTATCCGATGGCGTCGAGTTCGATTGGTTGTTGTTCTTGCTCATCTCATTTCCTGTTCGATAGTCAAGTCGGCTTCTTTGGGCAGGTGTAGGCTACCGTTCCCACCTGTCCATCTGAGCGGACGCCTAGCACTTTCAAACACCCTTTGCGTGGTGGCGTTTCGCTGGTAGATGCGATCTGTTCTGTGTCTGCGCTCTTACCACTGATCTTCGTCGCCTTTAGGCACTCGGAACGGTTTTCCTGATATTCCTTCCACGCGCCAGCAATCCAACCAGGATTGACTTCAGTTCCACTGTGCTGTGCCGCCGATAGCCGTGCCGACCACCAGCCTTGCGCGCTGACGCCTGCACCGAAGCATCGGCCGTAAGGGCTATCGAAAACCGAGTTGCCGAACCTCTTCCCGGCCTGCTGGAGTTGATTCATCCGTTTGCTGTGTTCGTGGATGGCCTTGAGGTCTCCGTCCTTGAGCGCGAACTCCGATGCCCTGACGGCTGCATCTAGGTCATTCATGTATTCCTTCGCATCCTTGGGACTCATCGCAAATGCTTGTGCTGACACTACCAGCAACACGAATGATCCAATGAACCGCATGCTTCCTCCCTTGAGATTGAAATACGCGACGCCGCATTCACTGCTACGCCCGATCCTGCAGGATCGTGTCGATGATCTCGGTGCGTTCGCGATAGTAGGCAATCATCTTGCCCTTGCGCTGACGAATAGCGGTCAGCCACAGTGCTGGCATCATCAGCGCGCTGACTAGCCAAGCGAGCATCCATATTTGGCCCGAGATATTGAACCAAGTACCTGATAGCACCAGCCATGCTGATCCGAGCACTCCTGCGGTGAACCAAAAAAACGGAACGCTAAGGAAAATATCCCGACGCATCTGCCAGAGCTTGGTCTTGCATCGCCTGAACTCCCGCTCTAGATCTGGCGTTTCACAATCCCAGAGCATTTGCGATGCCTCGTTGACAATATCTCGTCCAGCAACCTGACCGACGATGCTATGGAAATCCTGTCTGTTCATTGCTCCCAATCCTTTCAGGTCTTTGCTCGACCCTTTGGCCTCTCCTGCGACTGTTGCCATTCGGGTCTGCCAAGCTGGCTAACGGCGCACTTCAACGTCGTACCATCGTCGGGGCTAATACTGCTGCCGACGCCATATGCTTTGCCCTCAAACTCACACACGGAAAGGCGCGCTTCTATTGCCCGGACAGCGCTTCGCAGCTTGTAGTCATCGTAAGACAATAAAAGCGTAAGGCAAGACGCCACACCAGCTGCGGCACTGGACCAAAGCCATCGCCTACGGAAAGCACCTGCGGTCGCCTCAGCCGCGGTAAAGCGCGATTGGCATTCGGTGAGGCTGGCCTTGGCGGACTCGTAGCGCCGCTGCACGTCGTTGCGCTGTTGGCCGGTCGCCTGGAGCTTGTCCATCAACTCTTCTACGGCCCTACTGCGCAATGGGTTCGCCTTGGCTGCCAAGTACTGGCCATGCAGTTCAGCGTAAGAACGATTTGCACCCTCCAGCCGAGCGAGTAGCTTCTTGACCTCGTCATCGCGCAGCCTGAACGCGTTTGCAACATCAGTGAAGTTGCTGTGTGCTTCCGCATATTCCCTTTGCAGCTTCGCACGATCAAGAAGCAAGCCCAAGATTGTCTCGGCCTGATCCCGATGGCCGAGATACATGGTTTCAATGTTCTCGACACCTACGGTACGGTGAAGAAACTTCCATGTCTGCCATCCGGGCTCGCCAAATTCCGACTCTAGCAGCTGCACTAGCTTGTTCAGTTCAACGCGTTCGGCCTTCGTGAGCAACCTTCCCAGGCTGTAATTGTGGTGTACGACATCACGGCCTGCGACGTCGCCTACCGCGCCTGCAAACTGCTGATTGACCCCATCCATTACTGCTATTTTTCCTTCTTGACGATATCGCGCCCCGCAACGTCGCCTGTGGGCGCCTGATGGAATACCTGCATTGACCCCTCAAAAGAGCCCGGGCTTGGGGCACCAACGTGCCCTCCCAGGAGGACGCGCAAGGCGGCATCCCTCAGTTCCGGCGGGCTCGCTCGATAGCGGTCTACCAGCAGGCGTTCTTCCGGTGTCAACGCTACCGAGGAACGTATGCCCGTCAGGACGTACTGGACATCGACACCGCCAATAGCGATGGCTGCGAAGTAGTCGCCCGTCGGCACACCTTCCCCCTTCTCATAGAGGATTTGCGAGCCCTTGGAGACCCCCCCCAGGCGACCAAAGTCGGTCTGGTTTTGCCGCAATCGCTTTCGCTCTTCTGCAAGTCGCGCGGAAAGCTCAATTCTCTGAGCCATAAAACCCCTTGCATGGTTCAGTATCTTGAACCATAATTAAACCCACACAGACGCACGCCAATGCGTCCCCAGCAAACACCGTCTCTTGACAGGAGAGCACCTTGACCCGCACCCCTGAACAAGTTCGCGCCGAGTTCCAGCGTAAGGGAATCTCGATCGCGCAATGGGCCGCCGCCAACCGCTTCAGCACCAACCTCGTCTTCGAGGTCTTGTCTGGGCGGAAGAAGGGCGTCCGCGGCCAGTCTCACCAGATCGCCGTCAAGCTCGGCCTTAAACAGGGCGAGATTGTTGCCGACGTCGCCAACGCGATGCAGTCGTGAGGTCGGCGATGAAGCGAGACAGCCTTGGTTTTCGCCTCAGCCAGCCCGCGCTCGGCGCCAGCTACGCGCCTCACCCAGCGCCGCGGCCAGTTCCTGCAGCGTTCGCGCAGCCGCTTCAAGGTGAGCCGGCGAATGCTGCCCAGGACGCACTGCCGTCCGCAGGCCGTCGGCAAAGCGAGGTCCATTAATGATCTCAGCCTCCTCCAGCATTGCCACCAGATGCAGCACGCACTTGCCTATGCCTTCAATCCGTCCAGCCAGTTCGTTGAACTCCAGCTCGCTCATGGCGGTTTCCTCTTTGCGGATTATCCGTCATTCATTCTACGGACTGCAAACGGGTTGCAAAGGTGCAAAACGGCATTCTTTTTGGACAGCCCTGGCGATGGCTCGCAACGGGGGTTCCAAATGACCCGCCGCAATTGGAAGCGCCTCCAGCCCACCACCCTACGCCAGGCGTTGGAATGGTGTAAGGACCATGCCCGCGAGCGCCGGAACTATTCGGTGGAGCGCATCGCCGCCCATATGGGCGTGGAGGACCACTGGACGATCTACAAGTGGATCAACAGCGGTCGCATCCCGCTGGTGATGGTGCGTCCGTTCGAGGACGCCTGCGGCATCGACTTTGCCACCCGCTGGCTTGCCGCAAGCGCCGGCAAGCTGCTACTCGACGTGCCAACCGGCCGGCTTGGTGATGCCGAGGACATCAACGAGCTCCAGGCACTCCTGACGGAGACCGTTCGACGGCTGATCTCCTTCTACACCCTCCGGGACGATCCGGAGCAAACGCTGGCGGCTATCCGCGCCGCCATGGAGGGGCTCGCCGCCCACCACGGCAACGTGGAGCACTACGCCCAACCCGATCTGGATCTCCAACTGCAATGACGACGATCACTGAACAGGACCTTCTGCGCAACGCTCTGGCCGACTGGCTCAATGCCCTGCTGGGAGGTCCGGAACATGGCCGCCGCTGAGACGAAGGGCACTAGCCAATCCGCCGGCAAGGTACTGGACGTGCTGAACGTCCTGCTGGGCCACTTCGCCCACGGTCTGACGCCGACTGACCTGGCCAAGGCAACCGGCCTGGAGCCAAGTTCCATCACACGTTATGTCGCCACGCTGGAAGAGAGGGGTTTCGCCGAGCGCATCCCTGAAACCGGACGTATCCGGCCGTCGACCCGACTCGCACAGCACGCCGTGAGCATCCTGCGCAGCCTCGACAGCGCCAAGCAGCGCATCGATGCGATCACCAATCGCCTGACCACCCAGATCTAAGGAGACCCCATGGCCCGAAACCCTGCAAAGACCGAGAACGCCGCCGTGGTAGTGACCGACGACGACACCCCCGCACTGCCTGCGATGCGCGAGGCCGCCAACCGCCTCGCCGTGATGCACGTCGACCAGGAAGCGACCGTGCGTGCCGTCGCCGCCCAGGTCGGCTACCAGTTGCCGGCCGATTGCACCGATCCCGACCTGATTCAACGCGACATCGCCGCCAACATGCGCCGCAGCGTGGAGGCGTGCCTGGAAGTCGGGCGCGGCTTGCGGGTATTGAAAGAGGCATGCTCGCATGGCCAATTCCTGCCGCGGCTGGAGGTGCTCGGTATCGAGGCCAGCGTTGCACAGCGGTTCATGCAGGCCGCCGCCAAGTTTTCAAAAGCTGCGTCGACGCAGCTTTTGAAGGCTGCCGGCAATCAGACCAAGTTGTTCGAGATGCTGGTCCTGGACGATGAGCAGATTGAAGAGCTGGAACTGATGGGCCAGACCGGCGAACTGAAGCTTGACGACATCGCCACGATGAGCGTCAAGGAGCTGCGGGTAGCCCTGCGCGAAACCCGTGAAAACGCCGAGGCGCAGTCGCGCCTGCTTGCTGACAAGAACACCAAGATCGACCAGCTCGACGAGCAGCTCGCCAAGGCCAAGAAGCGCATCAAGGCACTGCCCCCCGCCGACGTCGGTGAGGAAATTCGCAAGGAAATCACGACGCAGGTCGCCCAGGTCGAGGTCAGCATCCGCGCCATGCGCGCCGGCCTGCAGGCGCTAGCCGACCACACCGAGGCCCATGGCATCCCGCATGGCGAATTCACGGCTGGCCTGATTCACCAACTGAAGGTGACGCTACTCCAACTGCGCGAAGAGTTCGACATCAAGGCGACGCCGGACGGAGACGACGCCCCGGCCTGGCTGCAGGAACAGGGAGCCTGACCCATGAGCGCCGTTCTGACCGAGCGTCTGGTGGGGATCGCCCAGGCCGCCCGCACAGCGGGCCACGGCCAGAAGGGTGCCATCTACGACGCCGCGTGTCGCGAGCTGTGCATGTCCCGCGCCACGCTTCTCAAGAAGATCAAGGAGGTTGCCGTGACCGCTCCCCGCAAGCGTCGGTCCGATGCCGGGCAAAGCGCGCTGAGCCGTGACGAGGCCATGCTGATCTCGGCGCTGCTGATGGAGTCGACGCGCAAGAACAATAAGCGCCTGTACTCGGTGGCCGACGCCGTGCAAGCGCTGCGGGCCAACGAGATGATCCGCGCCGAGTACCTGGACATGGAGTCGGGGGAACTGCGTCCGCTGTCGGAAAGCACCATCCACCGGGCACTGCGCGCCTACGGCGTCCATCCGGACCAACTGCTGGCGCCTGCACCCGTGACCGAATTGGCTAGCCTGCACCCGAATCACGTCTGGCAAGTCGACGCTAGCCTTTGCGTGCTGTACTACCTGAAGCCGTCGGCCGATGCGAACGCCAACGGGCTACGGGTCATGGATCACGACCAGTTCTATAAGAACAAGCCCAAGAACATTGCGCGGATTGCAGCCGATCGTGTTTGGTCATACGAGATCACCGATCACGCCAGCGGATGGATCTATGTCGAGTACGTGATGGGTGCCGAATCGGGCGAGAACCTGTGTTCCGTGCTGATCAATGCCATGCAGGAGCGTGGTGGTGCCGATCTGCTGCATGGCGTGCCTCGCATCCTGATGCTGGATGCCGGCTCTGCCAACACGGCGGCCATGACCCGCAATTTGTGTCGGTCCCTGGGTATCGAGTTGATACCACATAAGGTTGGCAATGCCCGCGCCACGGGACAGGTGGAGAACGCGCGCAACATCATCGAGCGCAAGTTTGAGCCGGGCCTGAAGTTCCATCCGGTCAACTGCCTGGATGAACTCAATGCACTGGCCTGCAGATGGCGCATGCACTTCTCAGCGACTGCCGTACACAGTCGCCACGGCAAGACGCGCAGCCATGCGTGGATGTCGATTCGCGCCGAGCAGTTGATCAAGGCGCCGTCGATCGAGGTCTGTCGCGAGCTGGCCGTCGCCGAGCCGGAAAGCCGCAAGGTATCGCCGAAGCTGCGCATCTCCTTTGGCGGAAGCGAGTATGACGTATCCACCGTGCCGGGCGTCATGGTCGGCGAGAAAGTGATGATCACACGCAACCCCTGGCGCGACGATGCCGCTCAGGTGGTGCTGACCGGCGAAGACGGTCGCGAAGTCTTCCACGTGGTCAACCTGGTGCAGAAGGACGAGTTCGGCTTCGCGGAGAGTGCCGCCACCATCGGCGAGAACTTCAAGCGCCACGCCGACACGCCGGCCCAGACCGCGCTGCAAGAGATCGAGCAGATCGTCACTGGCACGGCGTCGCGCGCCGACGCGGAGGCCGCTCGCAAGAGCAAGGCGCTGCCCTTTGGCGGTCGGCTGGATGCGTACAAGCATATCAACGACGCCGAACTGCCGACGTACTTGCCGCGCCGCGGCACCGCACACGACCTGGCCGCACCCAGGGTCGAGTTTGCGCCGCTGTCGCATGTCGACGCGGCCAGGCAGATCAAGACGCGTCTCGAAGATGCCGGCACGACCTGGACAGCCGAGCAATTCCAGTGGCTCGTGCAGCGCTACCCCGACGGCGTGCCTGCTGACGCCATCGGCACCATCGTGGCGGACCTCTCAGGTCCGGCCATGCCGTTCAAGACGCCGCTGCGCGCAGTCGGTGCCATGTGAGTGAGATGACCATGCTGAACCTCAAATCCGTCCTGCAGGACGCCGGCTGCAAGCAGTCCGAGCTGGCAGAACACCTGAACCTCTCGCCCGCCGCTGTGGCGCAGATCGTCAACCACGGCGTATGGCCAAAGAGCCTCGACGAACTGGACCTGCAGGAGCGCATCTGCGACTTCCTGGCCGCGCGCGGCGTCGTCGAAGCTGCCTTTGCAACCGCCTTTAGTGAAGTCGGCACGGATGCCGTACCGACCACTCAACCGCAACCCGAAGCGCCGTCACAGGCCGACACTCTCCAGGAGGAATCCATGCTGCTCCGCAAGCAGATGTTGTTGCAAGCCACCCGCAAACACTTCGGCATGTTCCGTGATCCGTTCCAGGATGACATCGAGTCGCACGAAGACATGTTCGTGAGCCCGGATATCCGTTACGTGCGCGAGGCCATGCTGCAGACGGCGAAGCATGGTGGCCTGCTCGCCGTGGTTGCCGAGTCCGGCGCCGGCAAAACCACACTGCTGCGCGACCTGGAGGACCGCATTGTCCGTGAACATCACCAGATTCTCCTGGTGAAACCCTACGTGCTGGCGATGGAAGACAACGACCAGAAGGGCAAGACCCTCAAGTCGACCCATATCGCGGAGGCGCTGATGGCCGCCGTGGCGCCGCTGGAGAAGGTCAAGAGCAGCCCGGAGGCTCGCTTCGCGCAGCTTCACAAGGCGCTGAAGGAGAGCCACGCGGCCGGCTACCGGCATTGCCTGGTCATCGACGAGGCGCACGCGTTACCGATCCCCACACTGAAGCACCTGAAGCGCTTCTTCGAGCTGGAAATGGGCTTCAAGAAGCTGCTCTCGATCATCCTGATCGGCCAGCCGGAGCTCAAGGTGAAGCTGTCGGAGCGCAACCAGGACGTGCGCGAAGTTGTGCAGCGCTGCGAAATGGTCGAACTCGCGCCGCTCAACGGCCCGCGGCTGGACGAGTATCTGCAGTTCAAGCTGGCGCGGCAGAACAAGGCCGTATCCGACGTGATCGACGTTGGCGGCATCGACGCACTGCGCGCACGCCTGACGCTGTCCGCCAATCGCCGCGATCGGGCAGAGGACGTGTCGCTGCTGTACCCGCTGGCCGTCGGCAATCTGCTTACCGCGGCCATGAACCTCGCCGCCGATATTGGCGCACCGAAGGTCACCGCCGACGTCGTGAAGGGAGTGTGAAGATGGCCAAGCGATCGAACAAGAGCGGCGTGACGGTGACCTGTACCAATGGCCGCATGGTGATCCGCGCGACAGGCGCTGCCGCGCTGAAGCTGCTGACGGACATGGCGCAGCCGGCTGAGAACGCTCAGCGTTCGGCGCCGTCCACGCCCGTGACCTCTGCCGAACGCAAGACGAATGCGGAGGCGTCATGACGAAGCGCATGGTTCTGCTGGTGCTGTGGACCACAGTGGCAGTCGGCGCTGGCTATCGGTGGGCGGTGGCCGAGCGATGCCTGCCGCAACTGGACCGCACCATCCAATGGAGCGTTTGATGCCGCTGCCGACCTTTGACTGCCCGGTATGTCGCAATCCGCTGACTTGGGATGTGGTGTTCGCCCACCAGGGAGTCCGGGACTCCATGCTCGCCCTGGTGAACGCCCATCCGGAGGGACGCAAGCTGCTTCGGCCATTGCTGTCCTACGTCACGCTGTTCTCGCCCAAGAAGGCCGCCATGCGCTACGAGCGTGTCGCCAGCCTGGTCAACGAACTGGTCGAGATGATTCGCGAGGCACAGATCGAGCGCAATGGGCAGGTGTGGGCCGCGCCGTTGGCGTACTGGCAGCGGTCGCTGGAGGAAGTCGTCAGCCGGGCACACGCTGGGGCGCTTCGTACGCCGCTGTCGAGCCACGGCTACCTGCTGGAGGTCATAGCCGACCAGGCCGGACGTGCGGAGGCCAATGCCGAGCGACAGATCGAGGCCCAGCGTGCTGGCCACGCTGGGGCCGGTACTGCACCAGCACGCATGCAGGCCGTCACCTTGGCCGAACCAGCGCCGCGAGCTGCCATTCCTGAACAGGTCCGTCAAGAAATGCTGCGCGCAGCGAAGAGCCGTCGCGCTGACAACAACTCTCAACAGGATAACCAATGACTGATTCCACTATTGCCCCGGTGGGCTACATGAAGGACGCGCACGGCCGCCTTGTTCCGGAAGGCCTGGTGAAGCCGATCGACCGCACCCGCAATCAAGTCGTCAGCGAACTGATCGCGCTGGCGAAGATGCAGAGCCAGGCGCTGGCCGATCTCAAGAAGCGTGTCTTCGGCGATGCCGAGGCGTTCATCTCCATGTCGGCCGAGGAGTACGGCGCGAAAGTAGGCGGTGCCAAGGGAAACGTGACCCTGTACAGCTTCGACGGCCAGTACAAGGTGCAGATTGCCCGCGCGGACAACATCACCTTCGACGAACGTCTGCAGGCCGCGAAGGCCATGATCGACGAACTACTTGCTGAATGGACTGAAGGCTCACGCCCGGAGATCCAGGCGATCATTCAGAACGCCTTCGATACCGACAAAGAAGGCAACCTCAACACTGGCCGCATCCTGTCGCTGCGCCGCCTAGACATTCAGGACGCACGCTGGAAGCAAGCCATGTTTGCCATCAGTGACAGCGTCCAGGTTATCGGCACGAAGGCTTACGTGCGCTTCTATGAGCGCATCGACGATTCGGAAAAGTACCGGCCGATCTCGCTGGATATCGCCACGGTTTGATCCGCGCCGGGCGGAAGCAGCATTCCCGGCAAACCTCAACTATCCAAAGGAAATTGCAGATGAACAAGTCCGAACTGATCGATCACGTTGCAGCAAGTGCCGGCCTATCGAAAGCCCATGCAGGCAGCGCACTGGACGCCGTACTGGATGGCATCACAGGCACCCTGAAGAAGGGCGGCGAAGTCGGCCTGGTCGGCTTCGGCACCTTCAGCGTGGGCGCGCGTGCAGCTCGCCAGGCACGCAACCCGAAGACCGGCGAAACCATCGCAGTTCCCGCGTCCAAGGCGCCGAAGTTCAAGGCCGGTATGGGTCTGAAGCGGGCAGTGAACTGATCGACCGAGCGAAACACCCGCGCGAGCGGGTGTCTGCCTGGCGTGGTGGCCGGGTACTGATGAGCAGCCAACGGAGGTACGGATGAAGGAAGAAGCAATCGAACGCGCCGCCATCGCGGTCTGCCGGGTGATGTACCCGGAGGCGTGGGAACTGGGCCGCCAATGGTCGGCATTCCCTGCCACCACTCAACATACGATGCGCAAGGCCGTGCGCGCGGTTCTAAACAATGGAATCCAGAGCGGTCTGCTGGCGCCAGCCACAGCCACGAAAGGGGCATACAGCGCCGCCGTTGTAGTCGAAGCCCATAAGCGGGGCTACGCGCTCGGGCTTAGCCAGCATCCTGACGCCGTGCCCGCCGCACCAGCACCCAATGGCTGGAAGCTGGTTCCGGTCATGCCAACGGACAAGATGACGTCGGAAGGCCAGAGGCTGCGAGCATCGACCGTCAACAGCATCACTGTCGTGTATCGGGCAATGATTGATGCTGCGCCAGTGGCCCCGGCACCCGCTGCGCAGGCGGGGGCGCCCACTGACGCCGACATCATTGAGATCGGGAGAAACGCGCTGGATATGGAGCCGGCAAAATTTGCGGCGGCTATCCGCGAACTCTTCGCCCGCCAGCAATCCGCGACAGCGTTCGGTGTCGAGGTCTTGATTCGAGACTGCATTCCCGGCGGCACGGTCTGCGACCCACAGGCCATTGCAGACGCGATTAGGGAGTGGGCGCAGCCGTGGCGTAGCTTGGATGATTGCTCCGTGGCGGAATGGGACGAGGCCAGCCAAGCAGCGAGGAGCGCCAATCAGTCCATTTCTGAGCCGGCGGCCGCAGCGACCGAGGCGCTACGCGTCGCCGCAACGACTTTCGTCGATGCGTGGTTGGACGGCGACTTTCGCCTCTGTCCGATGGCGACCGGCCATGCCGTTGCCATTCAGCTGGCAATGGTCGGCGACGCGAGGCGGTGATGGACGAGCGTCAGCGACTCATCCGCCTCATCCACGTTGCCAAACGCGATTTGGCAATGGCAGATGACGGCTACCGCGCGATCCTCCGGCAGATTGGAGCGCAGGAATCGACGGCAAACTTGGCCGTTCCAGAACTGAGGCGCGTTTTGGACCACATGAAGCGCTGTGGATTCCGCGTTCGTTCCAAGGGCAGCGCGCGCAGCATCGACGCTGACAAGCAGGCCCGCATGATCCGCGGCTTGTGGCTCGACCTGGCCGACGCGGGCATTGTTCGCAACCGCTCAGAGGCGGCTCTAGCGGCTTTCGTGAAGCGACAAACGGGAATCGACAGGCTGGAGTGGCTCAGTTCTGCGCAGGCCAGCAAGGTGATTGAGCATCTGAAGCAATGGCGTGGCCGGCCGCAAGCCAAGGAGCAGGCATGAAAGAAGATTTCAAGAGCAAAGGTCCGGAGTTGCTGGTCGACCTGGCGCAACACGTCGCTCATGCCCTGGTTGAGCTGGCTGGACTCAGCGAAGAGAAAGCCAATCAGATTGGGCGGGAAGTGGCCGACCGGATGGCCGCACACTGGGGCGGGCAGAACATCTATTTCCCGATGGGTCTGTCGTACAAACTGAGCCAACGGGATCATCAGATCTACGAAGAGTTCATGGGCAACAACCATAGCGATCTGGCCCGGAAGTACAATGTGTCGCTGCAGTGGATCTACAAGATCATCAAAGCGGTCCACAAGGAAGAAATCGCTCGGCGCCAGGGCGCGCTGTTTGCCGATGATGGTGTCGGCGGCGCCTGAAGTGACGCCCGCCGATCTTTTGCAGTAATTGCAAGAGATTTGCAGTACCCTTCCCGAATCTTCCTGACCAATCCCTGAAAGTCCCGAATTTATCTCGACCAAACTAGGGGATTTATCTCACTTCCCCTCACATAGCCTGGCGAAATGTCGAGGGTCAGGTAGCCCGTGCGCCCCGCCACCTCCACCACGCCCGCCAGCCCCGCCAGCGCGCCGGAGAGCAGCGCTGCCAGCACCATGACGCGCGGCACGGGCATGCCGGCAAACGCCGCCGCCCGCGCGTTGGCGCCGACGGCGCGCATCTGCAGGCCAAACACGGTGAAGCGATTCAGCGCCCAGACCGCCACCGCCAGCCCGCAAGCGGCCAGCAACCCGCTGTGCACGCGCGAGCGTTCGAGCAGCCGCGACAGCTCCAGCGCGGGCACCAGCGCCACCGACTGGGGCCAGCCCATCGCCAGCGGATCCTTCATCGGGCCGTCGAGCATCATCGACACGAACAGCAGCACGATGAAATTGAGCAGCAGCGTGGTCACCACCTCGTCCACGCCAAGGCGCAGTTTCAGCAACGCCGGCACCAGCAGCAGGAGCGCGCCGGCCAGCATGCCGGCGGCCACCATCAGCCCGAACAGCAGCGGTGGCGGCAATGCCTGCGCCCACGCTGCCGCCGCGACATCGGCCTGCCCGCCGACGGCCACCGCTGCCAGCGCGCCGAGGTACAACTGCCCTTCCGCGCCGATGTTGTAGAGGTGTGTGCGGAAAGCCACCGCCACGGCCAGCCCGGTCAGGATCAGCGGCGTAGCGCGAGTCAGGGTTTCCGACCACGCAAAGCGGGAACCGAAGCCGCCCTCCAGCAGCGTCAGGTAGGCCCGGCCGACCGGCGCACCGGCCCACGCAACCAGCATGGCGCAGGCGAGCAGCGTGGCGGCGATGGCGCCAACAGGCGCGGCGGCCAGCGCCATGCGGGAGACCGATTCGCGCGCTTCAAGCCGCATCGGCCGCCTCCATGTGTGGCGCGGCGCCGGCCATGGCCAGGCCCAGCGTCGCGAGCGTCCAGTCGGCCGTGGGCCGCGCCTGCGTCAGCCGGCCGTCGTGGATCACCGCGATGCGGTCGGCCAGCGCCAGCAATTCGTCCAGGTCTTCGGAGATCAGCAGGATCGCCGCGCCCATGTCGGCCGCCGCCAGCAGCCGCTGGTGCACGTAGGCGACCGCGCCGATGTCCAGCCCCCACGTGGGCTGGCTGGCAACCACCAAAAGCGGCGTCCCGGCATCCTGCTCGCCATCACCGCCGTCATCGGGCGAATTATCCCGGCCGGCCCGCACGGACAACGCGCGCCCCAGGATCAGCTTCTGCATGTTGCCGCCGGACAGCGTACGGACCGGCGCGTCGATGCCGCCGCCGCGCACGTCGAACCGCGCCACCAACCCGCGCGCGAAGCGCCTCGCAACGCCCCGGCGTATGACGCCCGCGCGGGCGAACGCCGGATTGCCGAGCTGCTCGGCGATGGCGTTCTCCCACACCGACAGATCGCCGATGGCGCCCTCGGCATGCCGGTCCTCCGGCACGCGCGCCACGCCGGCCGCGATCCACTCGCGCGGCCCGCCTGCGAGTCGCCGCCCCGTCACGGTCACCGTGCCGCCGGCCGGCAGCGCCGTTCCGCTCATCAGCGCCGCCAGCGCGACCTGACCGTTGCCGGAAACGCCAGCCACCCCGACGATCTCGCCGCCGTGCAGTTGCAGCGTCGCATCGCGCAACGGCACGCGACCATCGGCGCCCTGCCGCTGCGTCACACTGACGCCCGCGAGGGCCGCCACCGCAGCCGCCCCATGCCGCGCGCGTGCGGCCCGCACGGGCATCTCCACCTTGCGCCCCACCATCAGCTCCGCCAGCTCCGCCTTGCTGGTGTCCCGCGCCGCGCACATCGCCACCAGCCGTCCCGCGCGCAGCACGGCGACGCGGTGCGAGACGCGCAACACTTCGTCGAGCTTGTGGCTGATGAAGATGACGGAAAGGCCGTCGGCCACCATCTGCCCCAGCGTGGCGAAGAGGCCGTCGACCTCCTGCGGCGTCAGCACGGCGGTCGGCTCGTCGAGGATCAGCACGCGCGCGCCGCGATACAGCGCCTTGACGATCTCCACGCGCTGGCGCTCGCCCACCGACAGCGCCCCGACCATCGCCTGCGGCCGCACGGCCAGCCCGAAGCGCTCGGACAACGCCTGGATCCGCGCCTGCGCGGCGCGCCGGCCCTGCCGCCAGCGCCACAGCGGCTCGGTGCCGATCAGGATGTTGTCGAGCACCGACAGGTTGTCCGCCAGCGTGAAGTGCTGATGCACCATGCCCACGCCGGCGGCCAGCGCCGCGCGCGGGTTGCCGGGCGGCAGCGGGCGGCCGTCGACTTCGACGGTACCGGCATCCGCCACGTAGTGGCCGAACAGGATGTTGACGAGCGTGCTTTTGCCCGCGCCGTTCTCGCCCAGCAGCGCCAGCACCTCGCCGCGATGGAGATCGAGCGAGATGCCGTCGTTGGCGACCAGCGCGCCGAAGCGCCGGGTGATATGGGACAGGCGCAGGACGACGGATTCGACCATCGGCATGGAGGGCATGGGCGTCGCCCGATGACTCATGGCGTGGACTTAGGTTCCGTCTCCACCACCTTGACCTCGGCCTTGCCCTCCAGAATGGCTTTCTCCTTCGCGCGCACCCTGGCCACCAGCTCGGCCGGCACCTTGCTCTCGAAGGTACCCAGCGGCGCGAGTTCCGCACCCTTGAACTTCATCAGCGAGTACTGGCCGTAGTCATCGCTCTTGAACTGCCCGGCCTTGACCCGGGCCAGCGCCGCGTTGATGGTCGGCTCCATGTGCCACAGCGCCGAGGCCACCACCGTGGCCGGATACTGCGGCTGGGTGTTGATGACGTTGCCGATCGACAGCTTGCCCCGCTCCCTGGCCGCGTCGGAGACACCGAAGCGCTCGGCGTACAGCACGTCGGCACCCTTGTCGATCATCGCGAAGGCAGCCTCCTTGGCCTTGGGCGGGTCGAACCACGAGCCGATGAAGCTGACCGTGAACTTCACCTTCGGGTTGACCTCGCGCGCGCCGGCCATGAACGCGTGCATCAGCCGGTTGACCTCGGGAATCGCGTAGCCGCCCACCATGCCGATGTGGTTGGTCTGCGTCATGCCGCCGGCGATCATGCCGCTGAGGTAAGACGGCTCCTGGATATAGTTGTCGAACACCGAGAAATTGGGCGCCTGCGGCTTGCCGGACGATCCCATCAGGAACGCCGTCTTCGGGTAGTCGCGGGCCACCTTGCGCGCGGCAGCCTCCACCGCGAACGATTCGCCGACGACCAGCGCGGCGCCCTGCTCCGCGTACTGACGCAGCACGCGCTCGTAGTCGGCATTGGAAACGCTCTCGGAGAACACGTAATCGATCTCGCCACGTCCTTTGGCTTCGTTGAGCGCCTTGTGGATGCGCGACACCCACTGCTGCTCCACCGGCACCGTGTAGACGGCGGCGACCTTCATCCTGGCCTGCGCCCAGGCCTCCTGCAACGGCAGCGCGCCGGTTGCCACCACGGCGACCACGGCCGCGGCGCTTTTCAGCCAGTTCCTGCGATTGCGTGCAAACGTCATGGCTCAACCCCTTTCTTGTGAGATGGTGCGGGTCTGTCGTCGATGGATTCCTGCCACTGCGGCCCTGCCCCTGGCGGCAAGTCCGGCGCCAGGCCACAGCCGCGCAGCAGCAGCGTGACCAGTTGCTCGGTCGCCAGTTCGTAGTCGCGCTCGGCCAGGCGGGCGACGCCCAGCACGGCGCAGACTTGCGATTCGAAGTCGGCGTAGGTCTGGGTCGCGGCCCAGATCGTGAAAAACAGATGGTGCGGATCGACGCTCGCCATCTGGCCGCTGGCGATCCATTCGCGGATCACCGTCGCCTTGCGGGCCACCAGCTCGCGCAGCGCGTCGCGCAGGATGTCGCCAATCTCCGGCGCGCCGTGCAACAACTCGTTGGCGAACACGCGCGAGGCGTCCGGGTGGCTGGCCGACATCCGCATCTTGGCGCGAATATACGCCTCCAGCGCGGCGCGCGGCGTGTACTCGGCGCTGATGATGTCGGTGGCCGACAGCCATAGCTGTAGCGTATGCGCCAGCACCGCGCGGTACAGCGCCTGCTTGGTGCGGAAATAGTAGTGCAGGTTGGACTTCGGCATGCCCGCGCGCAGCGCGATCTCCGCCATGGTCGCGCCGGCGAACCCCGCGCGCGCGAAGACCGCCTCCGCCGCGCGCAGGATCAGCGCCTCGTTCTCCTGGCGGATGCGCCCGCCGGACCCGGGGGAAAACGCCGGCGGCAACACCGGCGCCAGCGCGCCCATCACTTGGTGCCGTAAAGGCGGTCGCCCGCGTCGCCCAGGCCCGGCACGATATAGCCGTGCTCGTTGAGCACGTCGTCGATCGCCGCCGTGACGATGGCCACGTCGGGATGGGCCGTCTGCAGCGCCCGCAGCCCCTGCCGCGAGGCGATCAGGCAGACGTACTTCAGCGTGCTGACGCCCGCCTCCTTGAGTCGGTTGAGCGCGGCCACCGCCGAGTTGCCGGTGGCCAGCATCGGGTCCACCACGATCACCAGCCGCTCGTGAATGTCCTCGGGCATCTTGAAGTAGTACTCGATGGGCTCCAGCGTTTCGGGATCTCGATACAGGCCGATGTGGCCCACGCGCGCGGCCGGCATCAGCTCCAGCATGCCGTCCAAAAAGCCGTTGCCCGCGCGCAGGATCGACACCAGGCAGAGCTTCTTGCCGACCAGCATCGGCGACTGCATCGGCGCGATGGGCGTGCGGATGTTGACGGTTTCCGTCGGCAGGTCACGCGTGGCCTCGTAGGTCAGCAACTGGCTGATTTCCCGCACCAGCCGGCGAAAGTTGTCGGTGGTGGTTTCCTCGCTGCGCGCGAGCGTGACCTTGTGTTGCACCAGCGGGTGGTTGACCACCATGACGGGACACGCGCCCGGCGGCGATGCGTAGGCACTGGCGGCGGTCGGGGCAACGGCGGACAGGTCATTCATGGCGACGCTCCTTGCAACAGTGGCTGGATCAGGACTGCTCTTGGCGCAAGGCCGCGGCGGTTCGCGCCGCTGGCCGGAAATCGCTGGCGGTGAACCGCCGGGTGGGCTAAAACACGGTGCCGTCGCTCAGGATCGCGAATGGCGGTGCCCCACCCTCGCGGCGTTGCGCGGCGATGCGCCGCCCGGCCGCCCACGTGCCGCCTTCCAGCACGCGCGCGAGCGGAAAATCGGCGGGCGACACGCCCAACGCCTCGCGCACGCCTTCGGCTACCAGGTCCAGGCCGCTCACGGTCAACGCGCGCCATTCGATGATCACCGGCTCGTCCACCGTATGCGCGACCTCGGCAAAGCCGGCATTGCGCGGCACCATCAGCCCGAAGTCGAATAGCAGGCCGCCGTTGCGGTATTCCGGCAGGCCGGTCAGCGCGTCCAGGCCGGTCACGGTGAGACCGGCGTCTTCCAGCGGCTCGAGCAGCGAATAGGTCAGCCACTGCGTCAGCTTGTGGAACGGCACCAGGCCGCCCGGCGCGGCGGGATGCCGCCAGCAGTCACCGAGCGACACCCCTTCCAGCATCACCCGGCCGGGCCACACCGGCCCCAGCGCGACCAGCAGCGTGGTCAGCACGAAGCCGGCCTCGATACGGCCATCGACCGCATGCGCCAGCAGATAGTCGTACAGGTTGCCCAGCCGCGCGGGCGTGCCGAACACGGCCGGCGTGGCCTGCATGACTTCGCCCAGGCGGCGCAGCAAGCCGGCGCGGCCCTCCAGGCCCACCAGCGGGTTGTGCTGCGCGACCTGGAACGCGGTGGCGATCGTGGACGCGTCGATGCGGGCCAGCCGCTCGCCGTCCGCGCGCAGCGGATCGCCCGGCTGTGCGGAGAAGCCGCCACGGGCGAACAGGTCGAAGCTCGCCACGCCCAGGCCTTCGGAGCGCGTCAGCGTCAGGTCGCTCGCCGGATCGCGGTAGCGCCAGTCGGGTCCGGCGCCGGCATCGAGCAACACGCTCGGGATCACGAGGTCGATGCCGATGCGCGCGCGCTCGGCGCGGTGCTCCGGTCCCGACATCGCGGCGCGCTCGCACAGGATCTGCCAGCGGTCCAGCCGCTCGCCGGTGCCGCCGCTCTCGAAGTGGCGCCAGCGGCTGTGGTACGGCACCTTCAGGTCCGGGTAGCGGCGCCGGATCGTGGTCGCCACGTAGTCGGCGACCGCATGGACGCGTTCCGGGCGCCAGGTAAACAGCTCGGACCCGCCCGCCGCCACGTAGTCCGTCACGGCAGCGCAATGGGTGCGGACGGCCTCTGCGGTCAGCAGCGCCGCCGCCGGGTGGCCGGGCGGCACCGGGCTATGCCAGCCCACCGCCGCGTCGCGGGATCCGCCGCCCGGATGGTCCGAATCGGGATGCATGGTCATTCGTTCAACCCCCTGCCCTTGGCCAGGGCGAGTTCGTCGGCGTCCGGCGGCACGTAGCGCGTGAAGTAGCCGGCCGCCACCTTCGCATCGATTTCCACGCGCGCGTCGGCGGGGATCAGGGTGTCGGGGATCGCCACCTGCTCGACCACCTCGATGCCCTGCGCAACCAGCGCGCCGTGCTTCATGTTGCTCATGGACGCCCAGCGGTCGATGCGGCGGATGCCCAGCCAGTGGAACACATCCGGCATCAACTCCTGGAAGCGCATGTCCTGCACGCCCGCCACGCATTCCGTGCGGGCGAAATACGTCTCGGCGCGGTCGCCGCCCACCTGGCGCTTGCGCGCGTTGTAGACGAGGAACTTGGTCACCTCGCCCAGCGCGCGGCCTTCCTTGCGGTTATAGACGACAAGCCCCACACCGCCCTGCTGCGCCATCTCGATGCAGACCTCGATGCCGTGCGCGAGGTACGGGCGGCAGGTGCAGATATCCGAGCCGAAGACGTCGGAGCCGTTGCATTCGTCGTGCACGCGGCAGGCCACACGCGTCTCGGGCCGGCCGAGCTTTGCCACGTCGCCGAAGAAGTACAGCGTCATGCCGCCGATCGGCGGCAGGAACACCTTCAGGTCCGGGCGCGTCACCAGTTCCGGGAACATGCCGCCGGTCTGCTCGAACAGGCTGCGGCGCAGCGCGCTTTCCTTGATGTCGAACCGGTGCGCGATGCCCGGCAGATACCAGACCGGGTCGACGGCCGCCTTGGTGACGCGCACGTCGCCGTTGGCCGACAGGATGTCGCCGTCGGGCGTCAGCCGACCGGCAGCAATGGCCGCGGCCAACTCCGGCATATTGATATGGGCGCGCGTGACGGCGATTGTCGGGCGGATGTCCACGCCGGCGGCGATGCGGTCGGCAAAGACACTGGAAACAAGATGGCCCCAGGGGTCGAGCGAGACGATCTTGTCCGGATCGCCCCATTGCGCATGCGGCCCGATCGCCTCGGCGGGTGCGGTGTCGGTGAGGTCCGGGCGGTGGTCGCGCTGCAGGTTGCCGGCGGCCACGGCCAGCGCCCGGTAGATCGCATAGGCCCCCGAGTGCGTGCCGATGACATTGCGGTGCTCGGGATTGGTCAGGCTGGCAATCACCGGCCCGCGCTCGGCCGCCGTCGGCGCGCCCCAGTGAATGGCTTCGGCCGGCTTGTCGCGGCGCGCGTGCGAGGTCAGGACAATGTGGTCGGACATGGCAGCCTCTTCCCCCCGTCTTTCCCCGTTTGCCGGCAGCGTCGCCCGGTGCGGGAATCGGAATCCTGACCAGATGGTCAGGTTTATGACTTCATACTAGGCAACGTTCGTGCCATCTCACAGGACGCGTTGCAACCAAGTGTGACACGGCACACGGACGCATCGGGAGAGACATTGGGAGACATGGCGGCGCACCACGGCCGTGCGCGTGGCCACCAATGGTGCAGCGGCGCCACAAAACAAAGCGGCACGCCACCGAGGTAGCGTGCCGCTGTCGTGGCCGTGCAAGGGACGCGCCGTTCAGGCCTTCGAGGTCGCGGACTTGTCGCGCGCGGGCTGGATGAATGCGCGCAGCGTGCGCAGCAGACTGCCGCTTTCCACGTAGCGATAGAACAACGCGCCGGCGGCATTGCTGGCGACCCAGGCGAGTGCCATGCCCAGCGCATTGATCACTGGCCGGCCGGGCGCCAGGTGGCTGACCATGGCGTTGACGACCAGGCACACCGGGAAGTGCACCAGGAACACCGAATAGGAAATCTTGCCGAAATACGCCACCGCCTCGCCCTGCGGCCAGCGCTCCAGCCAGTCGCCGCGGCGGGCGAAGGCCAGCAGCAGCGCCGTTGCGAGCGCCACCGCGATACGCAGGCGGAAATCGACGATCAGCGCCGCCATGACGACGGCGCCCAGCACCAGCAGGGCCGCCGGCGAGCGCTCGGGGTTGGACGCCCACCAGGCGAGCGCGCCCATGCCGTAGGCGCCGAAGAAGTAGATGGCCCAGATGTCCCACGCCGCGTCGCGGTTGAACCAGAATAGCGAAGCCACCGCCAGCGCCGCCACCACGGCCGCGCCGGTCGCGTTGCCACCACGCAGGACCGCGCGCGACGCCCACAGGGCCGCGATCAGCAAGACAAACAATTGCAGGTCGATGGCGACGTACCAGACACCCGCCGACAGTGCGTCGTAATCGAGCACGTTGTGCAACAACAGCAGGTGCGCCAGGACCTGCGTCAGGTGCGGCGCGGCCGGGATCGAATCGTGGTGCATCCAGGTGCGGGCCACGGCGGCGCCCGCGATCGCGATCAGGATCGCCGCCGCAAACGGCACCACCAGCTTCTGGTACCGGCGCCAGATCGCGGACAGCGGATGCGCGGTCTGCAAGCGTCCGGCCGGCGCCAGGCTGCGGGCGGCCAGGAAGCCGCTGATCACGAGGAAAACCTGCACGGCAATGCGCGCATAGTCCGACATCCAGTCGAGCAAGCCAGGGGCCAGTTCGCGGGCAGCGTCGGACATCGGGCCGTAGAAGGCCAGGTGGTGCAGGACGATCAGTTGGGAACTGACCGCCTTGAGCGCGTCAATGCACGCTAGGCGCGACGTGCGGGAGGACATTGTTATAAGAACATGACATGGATGCCGCGAAGCCCGCATTCTACTCGCAGAACGGCGTTCGTTTATGTGTCTTCTTGCGCACTTAAAATATGCGCTTCCGGACCTGACGACGGACCCCGTGCTCCGTCGGCCCAAGGAAATCCTGCCACGGCGGCCCGTCCGGGTCACTCACCGGGACAGCCGGTGACCGCAGAGAAATGTCACGCCGGTTACGTTCTGGCACAAATCGTCGTTGCGGCCCCACAGCCGGTGGCCTCATTGTCTGCTCAGGCATGCATTTGCTTATGACGAACGATTCGTTCTCGACGGCGAGTCGCGGGTATACCCTGCCGTTTTCTTCCGAATTCCCGTCATGCCGTCGCTCTCCACCTTCCGCCGCCTGCTCGCCGCGTTCGCGCCCGGCCTTGCCGGCCTCGCGCTTGCCGCGCTCGCGCCGCAAGCCGCCCTGGCCCAGAGCCCCATCCTCGACAAGATCCGTGACAGCGGCACCATCGTGATGGGCTACCGAGAATCGGCCCTGCCGTTCTCGTTTGCCGACGAGAAAGCCCTGCCGGCCGGGTATGCCGTGGACCTGTGCCTGCGTGTGGCCGAGGCCGCCCGCCAGAAGCTCGGCCTGAAGGACCTGAAAGTGCGCTGGATGCCTCTTTCGCCGCAGAACCGGTTTCCGGCCGTGCTCAACGGCCTGGTGGACCTGGACTGCGCGCCCAACACCAATTCGCTGGAACGCCAGAAGCAGGTGGCATTCAGCGTGTCGCACTATGTGTCGACCGTGCGTATTCTGGTGCGCGCCGATTCCGGCATCCAGTCGCTCGACGACCTGCGCGGCAAGACCGTGGTGACCAGCGCCGGCTCCACCGGCGACCGCCACGTGCGCCGGCTCAAGCCCCAGTACGGCTATCACGACGTCTACGCCAAGGATCACGGCGAGTCGTTCCTGCTGCTCGAATCGGGCCGCGCCCAGGCCTTCGTGATGGACGACGTGCTGCTGGCGGGTTTCCGCGCCCGCGCCAAGGATCCGTCGCAATACGTCATCGTCGGCCCCGCGCTGTCGGTGGAACAGAACGCGCTGCTGCTGCCCAAGACCGATCCGGCCTGGAAACAGCTCGTGGACCAGACGTTGGCGGGCACCTTTGCCGGCCCGGACATTGCCGCGCTGCAGAAGCGCTGGTTCCAGCAGCCGATTGGCCCGCGCGCGATCAACCTGGCCCTCGCGCCGTCCGCGCAGGTGCGCGAGGCCTGGAAGCATCCGTCCGACACCGCCACCGAGTAAGCCGCCCTGCCGCAATTGCCTTGCACCGGCAATTGCGGGTTTCCATGAGGGTGCCGGCGGGCGCTCCGACCGTACAACACCCGAGTTGACAGCCGAATGGCATGTTGGCGACACTTGTCCACCAGCGAGGCCCCGGCTGTCGGGATGCCCGTGTATTCGAACTGCCTAGGCTTGCGCCCCACTCACCCGAGGCAGCCAAGCAAAAGCGGCAACTCTCAGAGGAGAATTCATGAACAAGTTCATCGCGACCGCCATTGCACTGTGCCTCGGCACGGCCTCCCTGGCCGTGCACGCGCAGGGCTCCGGCAAGAAGCAGTTCGACCCGTACAGCCAGGGCGCCAAGTCCGGCGAGAAGTTCGATCCGTACACCCAGGGTGCCAAGTCGGGCGACAAGTTCGACCCCTACACCCAGGGCGCGAACAAGAGCACCCGCACCGACCTGGTCGACGCCTCGGCACCGGAAGCCAAGAAGTCCACCAAGAGCAGCAAGAAGAAAAAGAGCAAGAAGTCCGCTTCGGCTGCCGCCGCAAGCTGATCCACATGGCCGCATGGCGGCCGTGCGAGCAGGTTCAAGGGCTCCCGAGTGATTCGGGAGCCCTTTTCATTAGTGCCTATTGGTGCCCATTGGTGCCTGCGCCGTATGGGCAATCCGATTTGCGCCCCTCAGGGCACTTCGGAATCGCGCTCCAGCGATGTCACGTCCACGCGCTGCAGCTTGCCCTTCTGCCGGACCTCCGTGCGTAGCACGAAGGCCTCCGCCGGGCAGTACCAGTCGGTCACCTCCATCAGCGTCGGTTCGACCTGCACCACGTCATCGCCCAGCAGCACCGGCCCCAGCGACGTGCGCTTCTCGTAGGTAATGGGCATGCACTCCTTGCGCCCCATCGGCGTCTCGATCGTCTGGCGGCGCCCCACGTGGCGGGCACCGACAATGATCGACGCATGCTGCGCCCTTAACGTACCGACCGCCTCGTCGGAGCCAAGCGGATAGATCTTCAGCGAGACGCTGGACTCGAAGGTCTCGCCGTCCAGCGTCGCCCCTTCGCGGATGGCCATGCCTGCATAGTTGAAGACGCCGCTGCCCTTGAACGCCGCCTCGCCGAACATCCGTGCGTAGCGGCCACGGGCGTTGATGACCGCGTGCTCGCTTTCGATGCTGCCCTGGGCGGTCGACGTGCGCCGGGCAACGTTGACCGCGTGTTCCTGGTCCATGACGACCGGCGGCCCCATCAACGCCGACATCGCCGACTTGGACCGCACCTCCAGTTGCGCGCGGCAGCCGGAGGTACGCTGGGTAGCGTCGCGCAGCGTCATCGTGATCGACATCGGCATCGCGCCGTCGCCTTCCATCTGCACGCGGGAACCGGAGCGGAACCAGGGCGCGTCGCAGAGCGTGCGTCCCGGCACGTCCGCGCCGGCCTCGGACGCCGGTACCGCTGCCTGCGGCTGCGATGCGTCCTGGCTCCAGGCGGGCGCGGCCACCATTGCGGCCACTGCGGCCATCCCGGCCAGCAAGACTCCTTGCGCTGTCTTATTCACATGAATCCTGTATAGAATGCCTGCCACGCCCCCTGTCCACGTCCGACATGCGGCCGGTGTGGTCTTCGCGGCGCTCGCCCCCGTGCTCCATCAGGTGGGCGAGACTGCCCATGCCGACCGAAATTAGCGCGTTTTGCGCGCGCTGTCTCGTCGGGTTTTCTTTGATGTCGGGAAATCGACACTTCTCAAGGGAGTCCCTATGTTCCGGCACTACGCACAACACTGGTGGATCGTTGGATTGCGCGGCCTGTTCGCCATCGTTTTCGGGCTGTGCGCGTTCGCCGCGCCAGTCGCCACGCTGGCCGCGCTCGTCATCGTGTTCGGCGCCTACGCGGCAGCCGACGGCCTGCTCGCCCTGCTGATGGCCATCTTCGGCAAGGCGCGCGAACCCGGCGCCCGCTGGATCCTGGCCCTGCAGGGATTGCTCGGCGTGGGCGTCGGCGCGCTGACCTGGTTCAGCCCGGCCCTGACCGCGCTGTCGCTGCTGATCTACATTGCCGTATGGATCCTCGCCATCGGCGTGCTCCAACTGGTCACCGCCATCCGCCTGCGCAAGTCGATCCCCAACGAGTGGTGGCTGATCCTGGCGGCCGTGGCCAGCATCGCCTTTGCCGTCCTGCTGCTGATGCGGCCGATGGCCGGCGCGCTGGCGCTCCTCTGGCTGATTGGCAGTTGGGCGCTGATCTGCGGCGTGGCGCTGGTGGGCATCGCGTTGCGCCTGCGCCGTGCGTGGCGATCCGGTCAGGCCAGCGCCTATCCGGCCTGACCGCGGGGCGGCCCGGCCGCCCTTTTTTCTCACGTTGGGCACGCCGGCGGCGGCGTGCGTCGCCGCCCGTGCTAACATTGCGCGCCTCGCGCCAGCGGGTTCCCCAGGGCAGGAACCCACACTTCCAGACGACCTCATACGTTACGTTTCGATAACGTTTTGTCCACCGAAACGCCGTATGCCGCGTTGTGAGGCGTGCCCGCCCGCGCTTGTCCGGGGCGGAAGGAGGCGGCGAGCCATACACGCCCGCGCCGCGGCCTCAGCCTTCATTTGTCCAGTTCTCCGGGAGCTTTATGCGTAGTCCATCAACCTCGCGCTATGCCGGGCTGTCAGTCGGCGCTATCGCTCTGGTTGGCCTGTTCATCCTGCTGGTCTGGTTCGGCACGCTCGACGCCCGCCACCTGCTGCGCCCCGACGAAGGCCGCTACGCCGAGATCTCCCGCGAAATGTTCGCCACGGGGGACTGGGTCACCATCCGCTACAACGCCCTCAAGTACTTCGAGAAGCCGCCGTTCCACATGTGGGTGACGGCGCTGGCCTATTCCGCCTTCGGCGTGGGCGACTGGCAGGCGCGGCTTTGCGTCGCGCTGTCCGGCCTGATCGGCCTCGCGGCCTCGATGCTGGCGACCACGCGCTGGTTCGGCCCGCGCGCGGGCCTCCTGACCGGCCTGGTGCTCGTGGCCGCGCCGATGTGGAGCGTGACGGGCCACTTCAATTCGCTCGACATGACGCTCTCCGGGGCGCTCGCCTGCGTGCTGGCCTTCATGCTGCTGGCCCAGCACCCCGAAGCCACAACTGCGGCGCGACGCAACTGGATGCTGGCCTGCTGGGCGGCCATGGGCGTCGCCATCCTGACCAAGGGCCTGGTGGGCATCGCCCTGCCCGGGCTGGTGCTGGTGGTCTATACACTGGTGTCCCGCGACTTCGGCCTGTGGACGCGGCTGCACCTGGTGAAGGGCATTGCGCTGATGCTGGCCGTCACCGTGCCCTGGTTCTGGCTCATCTCCGAGCGCAACCCGGATTTCCTCAGGTTCTTCTTCATCCACGAGCACTGGGAGCGCTATACGTCCACGGTGCATGCGCGCAAGGGCGCGCCGTGGTACTTCGTGCCGCTGGTGATTGCCGGCTTCCTGCCCTGGCTTGGCCTCTTCCCGCGCATGTGGGAGGCGGTGCGCGACCGCGACGGCACCCTGCGCGGCGTCGCCGGCAAGTCGTTCCAGCCGGCCCTGCTGGCGGCGGTCTGGGCCATCGCGATCTTTGTCTTCTTCAGCCTGTCGGGGTCCAAACTGCCGGGCTATATCGTGCCGATCTTCCCCGCGATGGCCATCCTGGCCGGCGTCGCGCTGGACAACATCAGCGAAAAATCCTGGCGCCGCCAGATGACCTGGATGCTGGTCGTGGCCATCGCCGGCCTGATCGGCACGCCGGTGCTCGGCTCGCTCAGCAACGAGGCCACGCCCAACGCGGTCTACCGGCAGTTTGCCGTGTGGGTCGGCGCCGCGTTTGTCGTGATACTCGCCACGGTGCTGGCCGCGCGGCGCGTGCTGCGCACGCGCGGCGTGTTCCCGAGCATCGTGCTGTATTCGGTCGGCCTGTTCCTGGCCTTCACCATCGCCCTGCTCGGGCACGACGTCATGGGCCGCCGCTCGTCGGGCATCGGCCTGCTGCCGGAAGTCCGGGCCGTGCTCAAGGACGACATGCCGTTCTACGGCGTGCGCATGCTGGATCACACCCTGCCGTTCTACCTCCACCATCCGCTGATCATGGTCGAAGCCCCGGACGAACTGGAGTTCGGCACGCAGCAGGAACCGGACAAATGGCTGCCCACGTTGGACGCCTTTATCCAGAAATGGCGGAACGGCGAGCCAGCACTCGGTATCATGTCGGCCGATACGCACCGGGAACTGGCCGCGCGCCATGTGCCGATGTATACCGTGGCGCAGGACAGCCGCCGTATCGTGGTCAGCAATGTCCCGCTGCCGCGCCAGGCAGCCCCGGCTCGCCCCTAGCAACCAATACCCGCGTCATGACGCTCTCGACTTTCACTTTCATCCTGACCGGCGTGCTGCTCAACGCCGCCGCCCAATTGCTGCTCAAGGCCGGCGTCAACGCCGTGGGCGCCATTACCATCGACCGCGCCACGCTGTTCGCGACCGCCCTGCGCGTACTGACGCAATGGCCGGTGCTGGCTGGCCTTACGCTCTATGTGGTCAGCGTCGCCGTGTGGATCGTCGGCCTGTCGCGCGTGGACGTGTCGATCGCCTATCCGATGCTGTCGCTCGGCTATGTCGTCAACGCGCTCGCCGCGTGGTACCTGTTCGGCGAGATCATCGGGCCGCTGCGCGTGGCCGGCATCCTGCTGATCCTGGCCGGCGTCTTCCTGATTGCCCGTTCCTAGGAGCCCTTGCCCATGACTGCCCCAACGAACGCCTTCCTGCCGTTTGTCCGCCCGAACATCGACGCCGCCACCATCGCCGAGGTCGGCCGAGTGCTGGCCTCCGGCTGGATCACGTCCGGCCCAAAGATGCAGGCCTTCGAGGCCGCGCTGTCCGAGCTGTTCGGCGGCCGGCCGGTGCGCACCTTCGCCAACGGCTCGGCAACGATGGAGATCGCGCTGCGCATCGCCAACATCGGCGCCGGCGACGAAGTCATCACCACGCCGATCACCTGGGTCGCCACCGCCAACGTGGTACTGGCCGTCGGCGCCAGGCCCGTGTTCGTCGACATCGACCCGCGCACGCGCAATATCGACCTGGATGCCGTGGAGGCTGCCATCACGCCGCGCACGCGCGCGATCATGCCGGTGTACCTGTCCGGGCTGCCGGTCGACATGGAACGCCTCTATGCGATCGCCGCGCGCCATGACCTGCGCGTGATCGAGGACGCCGCGCAGGCCATCGATTCGCGCTGGCACGGCAAGCGCATCGGCGCATTCGGCGACCTGGTCAGCTTCAGCTTCCAGGCCAACAAGAACATCACCTCCATCGAAGGCGGCTGCCTGGTGATGAACACGCCGGAAGAGGCGCAGCGCGCCGAGCGCCTGCGGCTGCAGGGCGTGATCCGCACGGGCATGGACGGCATGGACGTCGAGGAGCCCGGCGGCAAGTTCAACCTGACGGACGTCAACGCGGCCATCGGCCTTGCGCAACTGGAACACCTGGACGCCGTCACGGCCCGCCGCTCCGAACTGGCGCGCGCGTACTTCCATCACGCCGCCGAGAGCGGCCTGGCAGATCTTGGCATCGAGCTGCCGCTGCCGCTCGATCCCGAAACGGCCACCACCAACTGGCACATGTTCCAGGTCGTACTGCCCACCGACCGCCTGCAGGGCGGCCCGCAGGACGCGCGTCGGCAGGTGATGGAGGCCATGCGCGATCAAGGCATTGGCACCGGCGTGCACTATCCGCCGGTCCACCTCTTTTCTTATTACCGCTCCCTCGGCTGGCGCGAAGGCATGCTGCCGCACGCCGAGCGCATCGGGCGCGGCATCGTCACGCTGCCGCTTTTCCCCGCCATGCAGACCGCCGATGTGGAGCGGGTATGCGCAACCCTCAGCGAAACATGCAAACGCCTCACAAAATGAGCCCCGTCGAGGTATCCGTCGTCATTCCCGTCTATAACGAGGAAGACGGCCTCCAGGCCCTGTTCGACCGCCTTTACCCGGTGCTGGACGGCATGGGCGAATCGTACGAGATCGTCTTCATCAACGACGGCAGCCGGGACCGCTCCGCGCAGATCCTGGCGGCGCAGTTTCGCCTGCGGCCCGACGTGACGCGGGTTGTGCTGTTCAACGGCAATTTCGGCCAGCACATGGCGATCCTGGCCGGCTTCGAGCACACACGCGGCAAGATCGTCATCACGCTGGACGCCGACCTGCAGAATCCGCCCGAGGAAATCCCGCGCCTGGTGGCCACCATGCGCGAGGGCCACGACTACGTCGGCACGATCCGCCGCCAGCGCAACGACACGGCGTTCCGCCGCTATGCGTCGCGCGCCATGAACCACCTGCGCGAGAAGATCACCAAGATCCAGATGACCGATCAGGGCTGCATGCTGCGCGCCTATGACCGCAACGTCGTCGACACGATCAACGCGTGCCGCGAGGTCAACACGTTCATCCCCGCGCTGGCCTATACGTTCGCGTCCCGGCCGGTCGAGATCGAAGTCGGCCATGAGCAACGGCACGCGGGCCGGTCGAAATACTCGCTCTACCAGCTGATCCGCCTGAACTTCGACCTGGTCACCGGTTTCTCGATCGTGCCGCTGCAGTGGTTCTCGGTCGCCGGCACGCTGCTGTCGCTGATGTCCGCCGTGCTGTTCGTGGTGCTGCTGGTGCGTCGCTTCCTGCTCGGCTCGGAAGTCCAGGGCGTGTTCACGCTGTTCGCCGTCAACTTCTTCCTGGTCGGCATCACGCTGTTCGGCATCGGCCTGCTCGGCGAGTACGTCGGCCGCATCCACCAGGAAGTTCGCAACCGTCCGCGCTACCGCATCCAGGCCGTGCTGGAAAACGGCGAGCCGAAACACAACGCGGAGGCGTCGTGCGCGCAGTAGTCTTTGCCTACCACAACGTCGGCGACCGCTGCCTGCGCGTGCTGCATGCACGCGGCGTGGAGATCGCGCTGGTCGTCACGCACCGCGACCGCCCCGACGAGAACATCTGGTTCCGCCGTGTGGCCGATACGGCGGCCGAGCTTGGCGTGCCCTTCGTCTATGGCGAGGACCCCGCCGATCCGGCACTGGCCGACGCCGTGCGCGCGGCGCGGCCGGACGCGATCTTCTCGTTCTACTATCGCGCGATGATCCCGGCCGCCGTGCTGGCGCTGGCGCCGCAGGGCGCCTTCAACATGCACGGCTCGATGCTGCCCAAATACCGCGGACGCGTGCCCGTCAACTGGGCCGTGCTGCATGGCGAGACCGAGACCGGCGCCACGCTGCACGTCATGGAGGCCAAGCCCGACGCTGGCGATATCGTCGCCCAGACCTCGGTCCCCATCCTGCCCGACGACACGGCCGGCGAGGTGTTCGAGAAAGTCACCGTCGCCGCCGAGCAGACGCTGTGGCGCGTACTGCCCGCCATGCTGGCCGGCCAGACGCCGCACCTGCCCAATCGGCTCGAGCAAGGCAGCTATTTCTCCGGTCGCAAGCCCGAAGACGGCCGCGTCGACTGGAACCAGCCGGCCGCGGCGGTCTACAATCTCGTCCGCGCCGTGGCGCCGCCGTATCCGGGCGCGTTCACGGAAATCGCCGGACGGCGGTTCATCGTGGCCGAAGCCCGCCGCGAGAACGCTACCGGCGCCGCCGCGCTGCCCGCGCAGGCCTTGCCCGGCCTGCACGTGACCGGCGACCGGATCGTCGGCCTGTGTGGCGACGGCGGCCGGATCGCCGTGCGCCAGTTGCTGGCGGTCGACGGCAACGAAACCCGTCCCGTCGCCCCGGCGACGTTTGCCTCTTTTCTTACCGCATTGCCCAACTAGGAACACCGATGAAAAAGGTCCTGATTCTTGGCGTCAACGGCTTCATCGGCCATCACCTGACGCGCCGCATCCTTGAAACCACGCCGTGGGAGGTCTACGGCATGGACATGTCGTCCGACCGTCTGGGCGATCTGGTGAACCACCCGCGCATGCATTTCTCCGAGGGTGACATCACCATCAACAAGGAGTGGATCGAGTACAACATCCGCAAATGCGACGTGATCCTGCCGCTGGTGGCGATCGCCACGCCGGCCACCTATGTGCGCCAGCCGCTGCGGGTGTTCGAGCTGGACTTCGAGGCCAATCTGCCGATCGTGCGCGGCGCGGTGAA